>OMER01000007.1_pt1 | contig 239276 bp, 233 predicted proteins | sample 1645431 | NCBI WGS metagenome assembly OMER01 (sample SAMEA103958144, study PRJEB25191) | human gut metagenome | reverse complement strand
TATTCAATTTTTGAGCTAACCTGTTTGCCCACTGCCCTTAAAAGCGTTGATTTTACTGGATTCTTGCTTGTTTTCTTATGTCAACGCTCTTAACTGCGGGCTTTTTTGCGTGCATGGAAATAAAAAGTGCAAATTTGTTGAATATGCTGGACTTATGTATGTAAATATGGTATATAGTACATAACAAACGACATAATAAGGAGTTTGCTTATGCGCATAAAAGATTATATCATCATAGGTGGAATTATATGGTTATTCGTTGATTTAGTCATCTCCTCGGAATTCCAGAGTATAGCCGAGCTAAAAGGCCACAAGAGTTCTAAATACTTCTGGTATCCATTTTTATTCCCAATTATCGGCTATTTTATGATTGCCGCCTTACCTGATTTACATGCACGACCACGTAAACGCGTTCCCGCAAGTGCTTTTCCTTCCAACGATAGCGATGAACTCCCTGATTTATAAAAACGGAGAAACCTATGCCTGATAGATATACAAGATTATTCTCACTACCGGACAACCTTTATCATGATGGTGCGCCATTGTTAATAAAAGCAGGAGCACTGCTTCGCGACAATGTTAAAGGCGGCGTGGTAGCACAATTAAAGCTAAAGAGTTTAAGCGAAAAGACAATTAAAGCTATAACCGTCGGAATAATTCCCCTAGATATAGCCGGACGTCAGTTTTCAGATGTAAAAACATATCAATATCTCGATATTAATATGCAGCGTGATGCCGAATACGGACAAAAGAACGCAATAACATTGTCTGACCCCAACACTCGCTCGTTCACGGCATATATATGCGAAGTTGTTTTTACCGATAATAGTATTTACAGCTCATCGGATACCGCTTGGTTCCCGTTGGACTTAAATCAAACACCTATAGCACAATCCCTTGGTGACAATGAACTTACCATACAATTTCGTATGACATATGGTGCGCAGTGTGAATACGCTTTAAAAAGAGAGCATGACTTATGGCTATGTTACTGCGGCGCTATAAACCATATGCATGAAGATATTTGTCACTCATGCGGAATTAATCGTGTTCAATTAGATGGTTTAGATATAGATGTTCTTAAAGCCGCCCGTGATGAGCGGATTGCAGAAGAACATAGACAGGCCGAGGAAGCAAGAAGGATTGAAGTAGAAGTCACAGCAGTCGCTAAAGCAAAAAAAGCTCATACCAGAAAAGTAGCAATTATTGCTGCTTCTGCAGTGCTGCTTTGCTCAGTTCTCGTATTTGTCATAGGAGCAATAGTATGCAATAACATGTATAAAACAGCAGGTGTATTTGCAGAGAATGGCAGTTATGACGAAGCGATAGCTATTTATGAGAAGCTTGGACAATATAAAGATAGTCTAACGCAATTAGCCGCCACAATAGATGCAAAGAAAAATGCTTGGAAATTAGAAGAATACAACTATGCTTCTTCTTTGATAGAATCGGGTAAGTATGGTGAAGCTATAACTATACTTGCAGAACTCGGAGATTATAAAGACAGTAAAAATATGCTTTGTGAAGCAACATATAACGATGCTGTAAATAAATACAATAGCGGAGACTATTCTTCCGATGTCAAATCACAGTTTTCCTCCATTAAGGATTATATGGACAGCAAAGCATATATTGAGAATATCACAAATCACAATAAGTATGATGAAGCCATAGTTCTCATTAAGTCAGATGAAGAGGCATCATTAAAAAAAGCTTATGATATATTTGCATCTCTCGGTAGTTTCATGGATGCTGATCAGGAACTGCATAAATTTGGTTATATTCCTTCAGCAATAACTGTATACGAAGGCAACAAAATCTATGTTAAGTTTGACAAACCTGAGTTTTATTTCAACGATAATAATGAGTTGGAATTAGTAGGGCTTAAATCATCTGACAATAATCTTTTCCGCGGATATAGATTTAGTGACAATCAGCTTGTTGAACTCAACGGCTTCGATGTAAAATGTGATATAAATCAAGAAGGTAATGGTCTTATCACCATCATTCGCAATAAAGAAGGTTCTGGATTAAAGAACATTGTTTATGTTATTTCCGATGGTAAGGGAGAAGTTCGTAGAGCCACAAGCACAAACAGCCATGATGCATGTGTATTTAATAATATAACAACACATTCAGATCATTATTCGCAAAACGAACTGGTTACAGGTATGGATATTAACTTTTTATCTCCATGTAAAATAGATTACGAATTTATTTATATAGAATATGGTATAGAGGTATTTCAGCCATTTATTGATTACTGTATAAACACTTTCTTATTCTGGTAATTAACTTTTACCACCAAAAAAGGACGGCCACGCCGTCCTTTTTGCTTTACTTTCCCTTTACTCCGCCCCATTCACCATTTCGGCAATATCGTTAAAGCTGTCGCCGGTAACATGCTCAGCTATTGCGAAGCAGACGTTCAGGCCGTTGAAGCCATTGGTGTGGATGAGCAGGGCGTCGCGGGTGGCGGGATCGAAGCAGACAAGGGACTTGAAGCCGCCGTTGTCGCCCCAGTGCCATATGCGCTCGTTGTAAAGCCCCCAGCCAAGGCCCCACTCCACGCCGTTGCCGGCGCAGTTCCTTACGGAGCGCACACGCGCGGCAAAGTCAGGCTCCTTCAGTATGTTCAAAAGGAACTTCGGATAATCGTCAATCGTCACATAAAGCGAAAACGCGCTGTTCGGCTCCATGCCCATGGAATGCCGCGCCGTGGTGCGCTTTGGCTCCGCGTGCCCGTTGACGTCAACCGTGCGGGAAAGGGCATTGCGCATTGCACCCGTCCAGATAAGCGCCGCCTTATCCATGCCGAAGGGGTCGAGCAGGCGCTTCTGCATAAGGTCGTCCAGCCGCGTGCCCAGCCGCTTTTCTATTATGGATTGCAGATAATAATACCCCATGCCGGAATAGCTGAAGCCGTGCTTGGGCTCAAAATAAAGCTCCATCGGCAGCTTGCCCCAGTTGGGCAGACCGCTTGCGTGGCTCATAACATCCTTTGCCGTTACGCATGCAAAGCGCGCATCCGTGCAGGGCGTCCATGCCTGCTCATATTCGCTCAGCGGCCTGTCAAGGTCTATTACGCCTTCGTCCGCCAATTCAAACACCAGCCTGCCGAAAAACGGCTTTGTGAGCGATGCGGCCTCAAAATAAGTTTCGTTCGATACGGGTATGCCGCGCTCCGTGTCCGCAATGCCAAGGCATTGGCTCATCACAAGCTCGCCGTTTTTTATGAACGCCATCGCAAGCCCGGGCACATGCTCGCGCTGCATATTCTCCTGTGCGATGGCTGCCGCGCTTGCAATTTCAGTCAAATAGATATTCATAACTTTACCTCTCGTAAACTATTTCCCCGCCCACTATCGTCATAACGGGCAGTATATCGCGTATCTCCATCGGGTCGCAGGTGAAAATATCCTTATCAAGCATCACCATGTCTGCCATGAAGCCGGGCTTTATGCGCCCCTTTTCGTTTTCCATGAACTGGGCGTATGCGCTGCCCGCGGTATATGCATCGATGGCCGTACAAACGTCCACGCACTCCTTGGGGAAGAAGCCGCCCTCGGGCCAGCCGTTTTTATCCTTTCGGGTAACGGCGGAGTATATGTTGGGGAAGGGGTTGCAGTCCTCAACGGGGCAATCCGTGCCGTAAGACACCTTGGCATTGAGCCGCGCCATGGTGCCGAACGCATATGACGTGGAGGAAAGCTCCTCTCCGCAGCGGGAGATAACGGCATGCATATCGTAATCAAGGAATATGGGCTGATACAGCGCAAGTATATCGTCCTTCACAATGCGCTCAAGCAGCGGCATATCGGTTATCTGGCAATGCACAAGGCCGTGGCGCAGCGGGTTTTTGCCGCCGTGCAGCACGGATTCGTAGCACCGCACGGTGTCCTCTATGGCCTTGTCACCAATAACGTGGGTAACAACCTGTATGCCCGCTTCGTCCGCCATGCGGCACATTTCAAGCATCTCCTCATCGTGCGTAGCCTCCACGCCGTAGTTGCCGGGATCGTCCAGATATTCATGGCGCATAGTGGCTGTCCTTCCGCCGAGGGAACCGTCGCGGAACAGCTTCAGCGGCCCAAGCGTAAGCCACGGGTGCGAATAATCGCCGCGGGCAAATTCGCCCTCTATAAACGCCCCGAATTCCGCAGGAGTATGATAACACACCTGATGATGATACCTAAGCTTTGCCCTGCCGCCTTCAAACACGCGCCTGACAAGCGGGAAAACTATTTCCGGCGCGGCGGAGGTGCCTGCATCGTTGGACTGCACGCTGGTAAGGCCGTGCGCGGCGGCGTAGTTCATTGCGTCTATAAACATGGCCTCGAGCTGCGCTTCGCTGTATTCGGGTATTACGGAAAGTATTTCGCCGCAGGCGTTTTCGGTAAATACGCCGCTTGGGTAGCCGTCCGCCTCCAGCTCAAACGTGCCGCCGGGGAACTGCGCGGAGCCTGCCTTTAGCCCAAGCAGCTCTATCGCCTTTGTGTTTGCGGTAACTACATGGCCGCATATGCGCTCAAGCACGATTGGTATTTCGGTTGAAATTTTATCCAGATCGTGCCGCGTGGGTATGCGCTTCTCCCCTTCAAACATATCCTGGTTCCAGCCAACGCCGTGTATCGCTTCGCGGCAGCGCTCGGGATGCTCCTTCATAAATGCCTTTGCGCGCGCTATCATTTCGTCTATTGATTTTACGCCGTTTATATCCACCTGATAAAGCCCCGCGCCCATCATGAGCAGGTGCATATGGCTGTCGTTAAGGCCGGGTATTACCGTGCGGCCTTCGCAATCAATTATCCTTGCATCCTTGCCCGCATGGGCGAGTATTTCTTCATCCGTACCAACGGCGGTTATTATGCCGTTTTCCATAGCCGCCGCGCTTTGGAACACGCCGCGCTCAACATATATTTTTCCGTTAACAAGTGCAGTTTTCATTTTGCCCATATCCTTTCTTTATCTTTTATATACGCATTTGCCGCCCACAAATGTGCGCAGCACCTTCGCTTCAAGTATCTCCATATCGGTGCAGCTCACAAGGTCTTTATCCAGCACTATAAAGTCCGCATACATGCCTTCCTTTATTTTGCCCTTTATGTTTTCCTCGCCCGTGCAGTACGCGCCCTGCGCGCTGTAACAATACAGCGCCGTTTCCCTATCCAGTATCTGCTGCGGCAGGAAGGGGCCGCTGCCATTAAGATCGCGGCTGGTAACGGCGCAGTATATGCCCGGCAGCGGGCGGAACGACTCCACGGGGCAATCCGTGCCGAAGGGCGCATGCACGCCAAGGCGTATGTAATCCGCCCATGCATAGGATGTGCTGCCAAGCCCCTTTCCCACGCGGTCGTAAACAATATGCATATCGTAATTTATGAACACGGGCTGAATGTATGCAATAACGTCCAGCTCCTTAAACCGCTCCACCTGCTCCTTATCCGTTATTTGGCAATGCACTATGCCGTGGCGCGGATGAAGATGCGGCATTTCCCGCCGCGCATTCTCTATTGCGTTAAGGCACATTTCAACCGCCCCGTCGCCGATGGCGTGTATTATGGCGGGCATATTGTGGCTGTGCGCGCGCAAAACGAGCGAGTTGAGCTCCTCCTGCTCATATATTGCAATGCCGCGGGTGGTGGGGTCGTCCGCATAGGGCTTGCGCATGTATGCCGTGCGCGCGCCGAGAGAGCCGTCGCTCAATAGCTTTACGCAGTTTATCCTGAAGGTGCGGTTGCCGAAGCTGTCGTCAAAGCCATGCTTATCGAAAAATTCGTCCATGTCCGCATGGGTGGGCAGCAGCGCCTGCTCCGCCATTCTCAGCTTAAAGCGGCCTTTCTCCGCCGCCGTGCGCAGCAGCGCCATCATTTCGTATGCGTGGCCTTCGGGACAATATTTGAAATCGTCGGACTGTATGCTGGTTATGCCGCATTCAAACAGATCCTTCTGGCAGTCTATCATCATTTCAAGAAGCTGTTCACAGCCGGGCATGGGCAGGCGCGCCTTAATGTCGTCAAACACGCCCTCCTTTATTACGCCGTTGGGCGTGCCGTCGGGATAGGTTTCGGCATATACGCCGTATTGCCCCACGGTATCCTTATTTATGTTCATCAGCTCCATGGCCTTTGAATTCATAACGCCTATATGGAAGCAGGCGCGCATTATAAGTATGGGATATTCCGTTGTTATCGCGTCCAGCTCCTTTGCCGTGGGGAAGCGCTGCTCATCGGTAAAATAATCGTGGTTCCAGCCTTCGCCCGTGAGCCACAGGCCAAGCGAGGGGTCGTAATCCTGCTCAAGGGCGCGCCGCATACGCGAAAGCACTTCCTTGAGCGATGTGCAGCCGTATAGGTCAACGGCGGTCTTTTGGGCGCGAACATAGTGCAGATAGTGCATATGGCTGTCGTTAAAGCCGCTCATTACGAAATTGCCGCCGCAGTCTATTGTTTCAAGCTCCTCCTGCGGATGCGCGTTAAGATAGGCCTCCGTCTCCTTCTCGCTGCCTACGCAGGCAAAAAAGCCGCCTATCACAACCGCCGCCTGAGCATGGGGACGAGCCTTATCCATGGTGGCAATGTTTGCGTTCTTTATCCAAAGGGTCATTCAGGGTAAACCTCCCGTTTGTATTTACGTGTTCAATTATATATTATATTAAATCATCATACCAAAACGCAACGGCAAAAATGTTTATATATGACTTTTAGCCAAGCTGTATTGACAAGGCGGGCTTTTTCCAATAAAATGTGACGTGGACTATGATGCGGAACAGTAATCGTTTCCCGCGGGCAAAGAGAGCCCCCGTTTTGCTGAAAGGGGGAGCCGCGGTGCGGTGAAGCTCGCCGCGGAGTCTGCCGCGGCAATGCGCGGCGCGTTCCTCGCGTTACAGGGGGCTAAAGCGGGCGGTTTATGCCGCCAAGCGGAGTGGTACCGCGGAAAAATGTTCCGTCTCTTGCAATATAAGAGGCGGCTTTATTTTTTATACAAAGCATGAAAGGATAAAAACCGATGTCAGAGCGCTACGAACACGACCCGATAGAGCTGAAATGGCAAAAGCGCTGGGAAGAAGCGCATTGCAACGAAGCCAAAACGGATTACACCAAGCCCAAGTTTTACGGGCTTATCGAATTCCCCTATCCTTCCGGCCAGGGGCTTCACGTTGGGCACCCGCGCCCGTTCACGGCAATGGACGTTATTTGCCGCAAGCGCAGGCTGGAAGGCTACAATGTGCTGTTCCCCATGGGCTACGATGCATTCGGCCTGCCCACGGAGAACTACGCCATAAAAACCGGCATACACCCCGCCAAGGTGACGGAGACTAACATTGCCCGCTTCCGCGCGCAGCTTAAAAGGCTGGGCTACTCCTTCGATTGGTCCAGAGAGATAAGCACGGCGGATCCGGAATACTATAAATGGACGCAGTGGATTTTCCTTAAGCTTTACGAGCACGGCCTTGCCTACAAGGCGGAAATACCCATAAACTTCTGCACCTCCTGCAAGGTTGGCCTTGCCAACGAGGAGGTCGTAGACGGCGTATGCGAACGCTGCGGCGGGCAGGTAATACAGATGGTGCGCAGCCAATGGATGCTCAAAATAACCGAATACGCGCAGAAGCTTATAGACGACCTGGACAAGGTGGACTACATTGAGCGCGTTAAGACGCAGCAGCGCAACTGGATAGGCCGCAGCGAAGGCGCTGAGGTGGACTTTATAATAGCAAACACGGACGATAAGCTGACCGTTTACACCACCCGTCCGGACACGCTCTTCGGCGCAACATACATGGTAATAAGCCCCGAACATCCATATATAGACAAATATAAGGACAGGATAGCCAACTGGGACGCCGTTGCCAAATACCGCGAGGAGGCCGCCCACAAGAGCGACTTTGAACGCGGCGAGCTTAATAAGGAAAAGACAGGCGTTGTGCTTGAAGGCGTGAGCGCAATCAACCCCGTTACCAAGAAGGAGATACCCATATGGGTTTCCGACTATGTATTGATGAGCTACGGCACGGGCGCAATAATGGCCGTTCCCGCGCACGACACGCGCGACTATGAATTCGCAAAGACCTTCAATCTGCCAATAGTAGAAGTAGTTGCGGGCGGAGACGTCAGCAAGGAAGCATACACCGAATGCGAACACGGGCGCATGGTAAACTCCGGCTTTCTTAACGGCATGGAAGTGGCAGAGGCCAAGAAGGCCATTGCCGATTACCTTGAAAAGGAAGGCATAGGCCACCGCAAGGTGAACTATAAGCTGCGCGACTGGGTATTCGCCCGCCAGCGTTACTGGGGCGAGCCGATACCCCTTGTGAAATGCGAAAAGTGCGGCTGGGTTCCCCTTCCGGAGAGCGAACTGCCGCTAAAGCTGCCCATGCTTGACGATTTCTCCCCCACGGACGACGGCAGTTCCTGCCTTGCCCGCGCAAAGGATTGGCTGCACACCACCTGCCCGCATTGCGGCGGCCCCGCCGTGCGCGAAGCGGACACCATGCCCAACTGGGCCGGTTCCAGCTGGTACTTCCTGCGCTATACAGACCCGCATAACGACAACGCCCTTGCTTCGCCCGAGGCGCTGAAGTATTGGATGCCCGTTGACTGGTACAACGGCGGCATGGAGCACACCACGCTGCACCTGCTCTATTCCCGCTTCTGGCACAAGTTCCTTTACGACATCGGCGTTGTGCCCACGCCCGAACCGTATATGAAGCGCACCAGCCACGGCATGGTGCTTGGCGAAAACGGCGAGAAGATGAGCAAGTCCCGCGGCAACGTTGTAAATCCGGATGATTACATCAAAGAATACGGCGCGGACGCATTCCGCATGTACATAATGTTCATGGGCGCGTTCGATCAGCCCATTCCCTGGAACACGCAGGGCACCAAGGGCTGCCGCAAGTTCCTTGAGCGCGTATGGCGCTTGCAGGACATGATAAGCGACGCTCAGGGCGTGCGCGACAGCGTGAAGGCCAGCTACCACGCCACCATAAAGAAGGTGAGCGAGGACATAGAGCGCATGAAGTTCAACACGGCGATAGCCGCCATAATGAGCTTCGTGAACGATATTTACGCCACCGGCAGCATAACGCGGGATGAGCTGAGGACGCTTTTGATACTGCTGTTCCCCTTCGCGCCGCACATTGCGGAGGAAATAAACGAAGCCGCCAAGCTCGGCTCCCCCATATACCAGGCGCACTGGCCCGAATATGACGATAGCGCACTGGTAGCGGACAGCGTGGAAATAGGCGTGCAGATAAACGGCAAGGTTCGCGCCCGCATAATGGTTCCCGCCAACGCCCCCAAGGAGGAAATAGAGAAGCTTGCGCTTGAAAGCGCCGACGTGAAGCCCTTCACCGAAGGCAAGACCGTGCGCAAGGTGATAGTTGTAAAGAACATAGTGAACATAGTTGTGGCCTAAACGCCGCACGGATACGGGGGACGGGTTGCCGTCCCCTTTGTTTGTTTTTACTGCCGCTGTACCAAAAGGCTCCCCGAACGGGGAGCTGTCGGCGTAGCCGACTGAGGGGTTGACGTAAACAAGCGCAGCCCCGATGCAACCCCTCCGTCTGCTCGCTTTGCTCGCATCCACCTCCCCTTTCAGGGCAGGCTTAATGTAAGAGTTTGTAAGGCGTGCCAAAAGGCTCCCTCACTGAGGGAACTGGAAATTCGCCGTAAGCGAATTTTCTGAGGGAGTAAACCAAACAAATAGCTGCAAGCTTCTTTAGACTCCCTCCGTCTTTTGCTTCGCAAAATCCACCTCCCTCTGAGATGGAGGCTTATTGTAAGAGTTTGTAAAGTGGTAAAAACGGCACTTTAGCGGATATGACGTGTTCCCCATCCATCACTAATTATGCTTCCCGCTTGCCTCATACAGCCTCGCCAGTTCCTCTATGCTCAGCGCCTCGGCACGGGCGGCCTGGGCTATGTTTGCGCGGGCAAGGGCTTCTGCCGCGGCACCGGCCGCGGGCAGAAGGGGCTTTAGGTTGTTGTATACGGTCTTACGGCGCATGGCGAATATGCTCTCCGTAAAGCGGCAGAAGGCCGCGGGGTCTATGTCCGCGGGCGCATCGGCGCGGCGCGTGAGGAGCACCACCTCCGAATCCACGTCCGGCTGCGGATAATAGCTTGCGGGCGTGAGCGAAACAAGGCTTTCGCATTCGTAATAAAGCTGCGCCATTATGGCAAGCGGGCCGTAAAGCTTGTCCTTGGGCTTTGCGAAAAAGCGGCGCGCGGCCTCCTTCTGTACCATCAGCACCATGCGCGGTATCCTTTTGGCATTGCGAAGGAGCATAAGCACTATGGGCGTTGTTATATAATAGGGCAGGTTGCCCGCCGCGGCAAATTCGCCTTCCATGCAGCTTATGTCGAACTTCAATATGTCGCTGTGTATAAGCGTTAGTTCCCCGCGCCCTATTTCCGCGGCAAACTCCGCATTAAGCGCGGCAAGCATGTTTTTGTCTATCTCAACCGCCGTAACGCGCGGCACGCGACCCACAAGCGCGCCCGTCAGCGCGCCAAGACCGGGGCCAATCTCAAGTATGTCCGTTTTGCCGTCTCCCACGGCGGCGGAGGCTATTTTTTCGATCATTGCATCATCGCAAAGGAAGTTCTGCCCCAGCGCCGCGTTTGCGCGTATGTTCAGCCGTTCAAGTTTTTGTTTAATGTCCGCCGCGCTCATCCAAGCTTTACCAGCACCGTCACGTTGCGCTTGCGCCCCCAGCGGCGGCCTTCCTTTTCGGTATTCATCCATAGGTCAAGCTGATTAACCGGCGTGCCGTCCGCGCGCTTATATTTGCGGAACGCGCCCGTATCCTGCGCAGTGCCGTAGCCGTAGCCGGAAACGTATATCTGCGTGCCGTAGGGTATATAGTACGGGTTTACGGCTATTGTGCCAAGCTTGGGCCGCTTGCCGGTTGCGGTGCGGCTGCCCTGCCAGTATGCGGTGATGTAGTCCATCTTCATCTCCACCCAGCCGCCAACGCCCGCCTTGGGCGGTTTTTTATAAATGCGGTATTCGCCCGTAAGCTTGGTTTGATAATGTATCTTGTTGCCTTTTTTGATTATTTCATCCGTGGCGGGGGTTATGATTATCTGGTTCACTATCTCGCGCGAAACCTCGACCCCGTCCTTTATGATTACCCTTTGGGTAACGTTTTTTGATCCGTCCTCACCTTTTTGGATTATAACAGGCTCCGTGTCGTTATATACGTCGTCGTCATAAACCACCTTCTCCTTGTGGTTTATGGTGCGCTTGGCGGTGGTGTATTCTGTCACCACGTCCGTATGCACTACTTTCATGCCCGGCACAAGGTCGGCAAAGGAAAGGTGGCTCAGCTCGTCCGCCGCGTCGTACTCAACTCCGCTCAGCCTCAGCGCATCGCCCACCGTTCCGCCCGTGGTGTTTATAACGCTCACATTGCCCATCGAGCGCACCGCAACCGGAAAGCTCCTTGCTATCGATACGCTTGTGCCGTCGGCAATAAGCCGGTTCCCGTCTGCTGAAAGCTCGTCGCCCTTGTTCACGCGCACGTTCTGCGCCCTTAGGAAGGAGGATATGCTCATGCCCTCCTCAGGCTCGTTCACAACGTAGTTCGTGGTTCTTCCGTCCGCGCTGACGGATACGCTTATGCGCGGATCGGGCGCATTCTTTGAAATTATAAAAAACACGCCCGCGGCTATCATAAGCGCGATTATCGCCCCGTCAAGCAGATAAAAATACCATTTTACGCCCGAAAGGTGCGCCCTTACGCGGCCGGACAGCGCGGCGAGAGTGTCCTTCATTTTCTGTAATAACCTTTTCATGCGCCTATTATAGCGTGATTTCCCCGATTGTGTCAAATAAACGAATTGTGTCACGGTACGGCACCTCCTGCGTTTACAGTAAAGCTTTGCCACGTTATAATAGATATATACTTAAAATGCGGAGGGGTCGGCATGAAAAAAGCATTGGCCGTTATTCTTGCGGCGTTGAGCGCGCTGTGCCTTATGGGGTGCGAAAAGGGCGCGCCGCAGCAAAAGGCGGGCGGAAAGGCCATAGAGGAATTCATTACGCATATTGCCGCGGGCGAATATGCCGAAGCTTACGCCCTGCTTTCATCCTCCTGCCGAAATGATACGGAGGAGGAAAAGGCCAACCGCGTTACCGAAAAGCAGTTTACGGACAAGTATACCTCCATAATTTCCGCGCTTGAAATAACCGCCATAGAATACGCGGATTTCACGGCGGACGGCGGGGACATACTTTACAGCGCAAGCTATACCGCAACCTATTACAGCGATTATATAGGCGACGTTACAAATAACTTCACCGCCGTTGCCGTGCACGAGGGCGGGGAATGGAAGGTTGAATGGTCTCCCGCGCTCATTTTTCCGGAAATGGAATGGGGCGACACGGTGCGCATAGCGCGCCTTAGCGCAAAGCGCGGCGAAATACTTTCAAACGGCGAAGCCCTTGCCAAAACCACCGGCGGAATAAGCGTATATGCCTCCGTATCCAAAATAGAGGATATGAGCCTTTTCCTGCAGCAGACGTCAAGGCTGTTGAACATGACAGAAGCCGCAATAACCAAAAAGCTTGAAAGGGCGTATAACGACGTTGCCGTAATAAAGCAATATTACAGCGACGAAATAACCGATTCCGTGCGGGAGCAGCTTTTGCAGATAGCGGGCATAGGCATAGACAACGGAAATTATTATACCGTGCGCGAATATCCTTACGGGGAGCTGCTTGCGCACCTTGTGGGCTACATTGGCGCAATACCCAGCGAAACCAAGGAAAAGCTTCAGACGGAGCTGGACAGGCTGAACGAGGGCCGCACCGAGCGGGACGGGCTATACAATGCGGACAGCCGCGTGGGCAGGCTGGGGCTTGAGCAGCAATACGAGCAGGAGCTGCGCGGCAGGGACGGGGAGCTTGTGTATATCTGCACGGCGGAAGGCACCAACCGAAAGACGCTTTATAAAATAGACGCGCAGGACGGTTACGATGTTGAATTGACCATAGACATGGACCTTCAGCGAAGGGTGCAGGAGGTTATGCAGCTTGCCCTTTTCGGGGAAACCACGGCGGGCGCGGTGGTGGTTATGAACCCCAAAACCGGCGCTGTGCAGGCCATGTATTCCTATCCGAGCTACGACATAAACCTGTTCGCCCGCGGCATATCGGGCGCGGATTATTCGGGGCTTTTGAACAACAAGGCAAAGCCGCTCATCAACCGCGTGACGCAGGGCCTGTATCCCCCCGGCTCCACCATGAAGGCGTTCACCGCGGCGTGCGCGCTGGATAACGGCATACTTGACGAAAACTATGCCTTTGACGAAAAGCAGATAAAGAAGGATTACTGGACGCCCACGGAATACGGCGCGTGGATATGGACGCCCATTAAGCGCACGCATATAAACTATCCCATAAGCGGGCCGCTGAACATGCGCAAGGCGCTCATACATTCGGACAATATATATTTTGCCAACGCCGCGCTTAAAACGGGCTGGGAGCTTTTTGAAAAATACATGACCAACATAGGCTTCACCGAAAGCATACCGTTCGATATAGGCGTTGCCACGCCGCAGCTTAAAAACGAGGATACCGTTATGGACTATAAGCTCATTGCGGACAGCGGCTACGGCCAGGCAGAGATATTGGTAACGCCCTTACAGCTTGCCAGCATGTTCTCCGCATTCGCAAACGGCGGCAATATAGCAACGCCGTACGTCGTGAAGGGATTATATAAGGAGGACGGCATACGCTACAAATGCCAGGTGTCCCATCCGGAGGCAAACTGGAAGGAAGGCGTGCTGAGCGAGCACGCCATAGAGGTCATAACCCCCTTCCTCGAGGACGTTACGGACCCGAAGATAAACGGCACGGGCCGCAATTTGAAGGCTAAGGGCTGCACCGTTGCGGCAAAGACCGGTACCGCCGAAATAGGCAGCAGCAAAAGCCGCGAAATAGCCTGGTTCGTGGGCTTCCGCACGGGCGTCAGTGACGAGGACGCGCGCCTTGTGCTGGTAATGCTCGAGGTTCCTGCGGAAAGCAAGTATTCAAACCTGAAATTTGATATTGCAAGGCCGCTTTTAAGCATGGAATAACCATTGCGCGGCGGGCGCGAAAATTATATAATATAGGCACGATAAAGCAGCTACACGCGGAGGAGTTAAAAATGATTTTTTCTAAGCTGAACGGTCTTGGCAACGACTTTGTTATAACCGACGACAGGGAGAATAAGTACACCGAAAACCTTGACGAAATGGCAAGGAAGCTTTGCCACCGCCGCACGGGCATCGGCGCGGACGGCCTTGTTTTTGTGCGCAAGAGCGAAACATGCGATGTGCGCATGCAGATATTCAACAGCGACGGCAGCGAGGCCGAAATGTGCGGCAACGGCGTAAGGTGCTTTGCAAAATATGTTTACGATAAGGGCATTTTCCCTCACGAGCGCATGAGCGTTGAAACCCTTGCCGGCCCCATGATAATTGACCTTACCGTGAAGGACGGCGTTGCCGTTGCGGCGAAGGTGGACATGGGCGTTCCCGAAACGCGCAGGGAGTTCATACCCGTAGTCGGCACGGGCGAATGCCAGCTTGAAAAGCTTGCGGCGGTGGATAAGGAATTCACCTTCTCCACAATACTGCTCGGCGTGCCGCACACTGTTGTGTTCATGGATCATCTGCCCACGGCGGAGGAAGTATTCAAGTACGGTTCCGTAATAGAGCCCATGACCTCCCTCTTCCCCAGAAAGACCAACGTAAACTTTACCCATGTGCTGGACGATCATACCATAGAGGTGCGCACCTACGAGCGCGGCTGCGGCCCCACGCTTGCCTGCGGTACGGGTTCCTCCAGCGCGGCGGTGTGCTGCGCAATGGCGGGCTACACCGGCAAAAAGGTGGAGGTTCAGCTTGAGCTTGGCTCGCTGCACATTGAATGGGCTGAAAACGGCCATGTGTTCATGAACGGCCCTGCGGCGCTTTCCTTCGAGGGCAGCGTAGAGGTTTAATGTGAACGAGCTGAACGTTCTTTATGAGGATAACCATATCATCGTTGTTGAAAAGCCGGTGAACATTCCCGCGCAGGCGGATTCATCAGGCGACAGCGACATGCTTACCCTTATAAAAAGCTATATAAAGCAAAAATACAACAAGCCCGGGGACGTGTTCCTTGGGCTTGTGCACCGTTTGGATAGGCCGGTGGGCGGGGTTATGGTGTTTGCGCGCACAAGCAAGGCCGCAAGCCGCCTTGCGCCGCAGTTCGCCTCCCATAGGGCTAAAAAGCGCTACGCCGCAATAGTAACCGACAGCCCCAAGGCATATGCAAAGCTGGAGGATTATATAAGGAAGGATGAATCCACGCTCAGCGCCGTCATATGCCCGCCCTCGGCCCCGGGCGCAAGGAATGCCGCGCTTGAGTATTACAGACTGACGGAGCGCGGCGGACTTACGCTTTTGGACGTGTCCCTCTTCACGGGGCGGCACCATCAGATCCGTGCGCAGCTTGCAAACGCAGGCTGCCCAATTTGGGGCGATCAGCGCTATAACCCCGCAGCAAAAGCTGGGCAGCAGGTTGCACTGTGGGCATATTCGCTCACGATAGAGCATCCGACGCTCAGGCAGGAGATGACGTTCACGCTTCCCCCGCACGGGGCGGCGTGGGAGCCTTTTGAAACGGAGCTGAAGGCGCTTTGCGGCGGCGTACGCATAGTGTATGCCGATGAAAACATACTCTGCTGCAACAAGGCCGCGGGCATGAGCGTTGCCGCGGCGGACGGCGGGGATTCGTTACAGGCGCGGCTTGAGGCGGCGCTCGGCGGGCGGGTATACCCCGTGCACAGGCTGGACGTTGCAACTGGCGGGCTTGTGCTTTTCGCCCGCAACGGAAAGGCGGAGGCGGAGCTGAACGCGGCAATAGAAAGCCGCAGCATAAAAAAGTTCTACCGCTGCACCGTTCACGGGCGCGTGCCGTTCAAGCAAAAGGAGTTGCGCGCATACCTTGTTAAGGATGCGGATGCGGCGCGCGTGCGCATATACGACAGCGCCCGCCCCAATGCCAAGGAGATAATAACCCGCTGCCGCGTGCTGAAGGCGAACGACGCGGAGTCCCTGCTTGAAATAGAGCTTGTCACGGGCCGCACGCACCAAATACGCGCGCACATGGCGCACATTGGCTATCCACTTATAGGCGACGACAAATACGGCACTCGCGACCGCGTACCCCTCGCCTTAACCGCCGTAAGGCTGGAGCTGCACTTCCCCAAAAACGGCCTGCTCAGCTACCTTGAGGGGAAGGAGATAGGGATTGAGGGGTAAAAGCGGGCTGTGCGCCGATAACGATACCCAAGCATGAACCTATTAAAAGGGTGTATGTTGAAATGGTGAAGCAGGTTGTGGAAAGCGAGGCTGTAAATTATGAGGACGATTGAGGATTATATGGCAATGCCATACCGCATGGAAATAGTTGAGGACAGCGATGAAGGCGGCTTTGTCGCGTCGTATCCCGATTTGCCGGGCTGCATAAGCTGCGGAGAAACGGTTGAAGCGGCGGCAGCCAATGCGCAGGACGCAAAACGCGCATGGCTTGAAGCTGCCATGGAGGACGGCATAGCGATACGCGAACCGGACAGCTTAGATGACTACTCCGGCCAGTTCAAGCTGCGCATTCCCAAAAGTCTGCACAGGTCCCTTGCGGAGCATTCTCAGCGCGAGGGCATAAGCATGAACCAGTATTGCGTATACCTTCTTTCCCGCAACGACGCCGTATATTCAAAGTAACTTCGCTCCCGCTTCGGAATATTTCGCCGATTATTGCAGAAAAAATTCCGAAATGGGAATTTTCCGCGAAATTTTACAGATAAATTCCGAAATGGGAATTTTTTATATCTTTTTCATAGAAAAGTTCCCATATCGGAATAAATAAAGGAGCACACGATGCAGACATACGACCTGTTTGACATAATCGGCCCGCGGATGGTGGGGCCGTCGAGCAGCCACACGGCGGGCGCGGCCACGGCACGGATAAGGCCATTGTGGCGGGCATACTGGGCATGGAGCCGGACGACGAGCGGCTCAGATATTCAATGCTGCTTGCAAAGGAGGCGGATGTGGAGATTTCCGTTGATTTCAGCGAGGAAATGCGGGACCATCCCAACACCGCCGAAATAGAAATCGAAACGCGCAGCGGCAAAAAGACCCGCGTCTGCGGCGCAAGCATAGGCGGCGGCAGCATACTTATAACCGAAATAAACGGGCTTGAAATGGAGCTGAGCGGCGAATATCCCGCCCTTATAGTGCGCCACAGGGACGTGCCGGGCGTTATAAACACCGTTACAAACATTCTTGCCAACGAGCATGTTAACGTTGCGTTCATGCGCGTATTCCGCCACGCGCGGCGGCAGGATGCATGCATGGTGATAGAGACGGACTCGCCCGTAAGCGAGCGGGTATGCAGGCTTATACTTGACTGGAACGAGAATATTTCGGGGGTGCTTGCCGTATGACGGGCTATTGCTTCACGAATGGAGAAGAGCTTATCGCCATCTGCAAAAAAGAGGGGCTGACCATAAGCGAAGTGATGCTCCGCCGCCAGCAGGAGCTTTCCGACGACACGGCGGAAAACATATTGAAGGAGCTTAAAACAACGCTGCACGCCATGAAGCGGAGCGTTGAGGAAGGGCTGACGGAGGAGCTGGAAAGCGTATCCGGCCTTTCCGGCGGGGATGCAATGCGCCTGAACGACCGCGCGGAGAAGAATGCGCTGAGCGGCACGCTTGCGGCTAAGGCCGCGGCGGCGAGCATGGCCGTGGTTGAAGTGAACGCGGCAATGGGCCGCATAGTTGCGGCGCCCACCGCGGGCGCAAGCGGAATACTGCCGGGCGTGCTTTTCACCTGTGCAAAGGAGCGCGGCTGGAACGACGAAAAGCTGCTCAGCGGTCTGCTTACCGCGGGCGCGATAGGCAGCATAATAGCCGCAAACGCCAGCATAAGCGGCGCGGAGCACGGCTGCCAGGCGGAGACCGGCTCCGCTGCGGCAATGGCGGCGGCTGCGCTGTGCGAGCTTGACGGCGACAGCGCGGACAGGTGCCTTAACGCGGCGGCGATAGCGCTGAAGAACGTTATGGGCCTTGTGTGCGATCCGGTCGCCGGCCTTGTTGAATGCCCGTGCATAAAGCGCAACGCGCTCGGCGCGATGAATGCGCTAATCAGCGCGGATATGGCGCTTGCGGGCATACCCAGCCTTATCCCCTTCGATGAAACCGTTATGGCGATGCGCTCCGTGGGCCGCCTTATGAGCCCCGACCTGCGCGAGACCGCGCGCGGCGGCTGCGCCGCCACCCCCACAGGCCGCGCCATACGCAAAAAGCTCGGCCTGAACGAGATAGAGGAGGAGTAGGGCATGGCAGTGAAATCCTGCTTACGCAGGGCGAAATCCGCTGACGGCGGGTGAGCGTAAGAGATTGTAAAGATGTGGGGACGCTGTGCGTCCCCTTTTGAGTATTGCTTACTCTTCCTCTATATCATATTTCACTATTTCGCCCGTTGCGGCATTTATTTCGTATTCGTATTCGTAATTGCCGCACTCAAAGTCTATTTCGTATACCATTATGCCGTCCTCGCGGTCGAGCTCGCATTCGAATTCGCGTATGCTGCCTTCGCTTACGCCCGCGTGGGCAAGGGCGATCTGCTTTGCCTTTGATTCGCCTATGTATCCGCTTTCGGCATTGGCGGTGGGCTTGGGGGTGGATGAAGGGGAGGGGGGGACGCTGCCGCGCCTGTCGGCCTCAAACTTTATTATTTCACCCGTTTTGGCGTTTATGTCGTATTCGTATTCGCTGCCGGCGCAGTCGAATTCCAGCTCGTATATCATTGCGCCGTGCTCGTAGTCCATTTCAAATTCGTAATCATAAATGTCGCCTTCGTTCACGCCCGCGTGGGCAAGGGCTATCCGCTTTGCCTCGGCCTCGCCTATGTATGCGCGCTCGCTTGCCGTGCCGGCGGAGGTCACGTTGGTTATGCTCTTTGTGCCGCTTTCGCCTATCAGGTTCAGCTCGTTCACGCTCAGCCCCGCCAGCTCTTCAAACGTATGCGCGGCATTGTTTTCGGTTATCTGCCGTATAAGCTGCGCCTTGCCCTCCGTTATGCCGTATTCCTCCGCAAGGCGTTTGGTTTCGGGGTCGCTCGTTATGGTTTGGCTCAGCACCGCGCCCTGAAAGCTGCCGGTGTTCAGCATATCCGTCACCTCCGCGCTGAGCGCGCTCTGCATTGCGGCGTTCTTCTCCGCGTCGTCCCCGTTAACGCTTATAAGTATTGAATTGGCCATTTCGGAAATGTAGCCTTCGCGCAGCATGGAGCCTATCAGCGCGTTCACGGCAACCTTTATGTCGCTGCCTTCAAGCTTCATGTCGCCTATCACCTTTTTGCCGTCCTCGTTCTTCGGCGTAACGTAAACTACCTTTTCGCCCTTGTTTACGCCTATTTCAATGCTGGGGTTCACGTCCAGCGCAACGGTGGACGCAACGCCGTACCTTTCGCCGTATGCATAGCTGCCCATTATCATCAGCACCAGCGCCGCAGCAGCGGCGGCTATTCGGGCGAATGTTTTGTTAATGCTCTTCTTTACCTGTTTATTTTCCAATGGTATTACCTTGCCTTTCTGTTCTTTGCATTTTTCCGTCACCTTGTCCAGCTGATACGGGGCGGCATTGACAAATGCGCGCTTCACGCTCTGCTCTACCTGATTCTTTTTCATGTTAGATGCCCTCCGTCTGCATAATATTTGCCTTCAGCTTTTTTATGGCCCTGCTGTATTTTGAAAGTACCGCCGTAAGGGTCATGCCCATCAGATGCGCGGTTTCGCGGTGCTTCATGCCGCCTACCGCATGCAGAACGACTATTTGCCGCTCCGCGTCGTCAAGCGCGTTCATGCATTGCTCCAGCACCAATCTGTCCTCGCTCGATACCGCTGCCTGCTCAACATAGCTTTCCCAATCCTCCATCGGGGCATGGGTGTGCTTTGCGCGCTCCCGCAGCCGGTCCAGGCATATGTTGCGGGTTATTGTGATAAGCCAGGCCATCGGCTTGCCCTGCGGCCTGTATGTTCCCGCGCCCGCGTATGCCTTCACGAAGCAGTCCTGCGCCGCTTCCTCCGCGTCGTGCCGGTTTTTCAGCATGGACAGCGCGAATGCGTATACCGCCGCGTTGGCAATGTTATAAAGCGGCTCCATGGCTGCCGCGTCGCCGTTTGCCAGGCGGGCAATGCATCGCTCCATCGTTTCGCGTTCGTCCGCGCTCTGCGGGGCAACGGTATTAAGGCATATCAGCATCGTTCAGCGCTCCTTTCATAACGTAAACGGAAAAACGCCGCGTTTTATTGCGGCAAGGATAAAAAATATTATAGCATATAAAATTGGACGCGGTTAACCGCGTCCAATTGCTTTGCAAGCCTTTTACTTATTCGCCAGCATTTCCTTTGTTTTCATAAGCCGCGTCAGGTTGCCGCGCTCGTTTTCGTCCAGCTTCATGGTGATGGCGCGGATAGCCTCGTCAAACTGGGGAATCATAACGTACTCAAGCGCGTTCACGCGGCGGCGGGTCTTTTCGATCTCGTCCGCAAGGCGGTTGCATATCTTTTCAACCTCCGCAAGCTCAATGAGCAGCGGCAGCAGCTCGCTGAACTGCTTCACCGCGCCGTCCAGCTCCGCGCTGGTGTTGGCCATGCCGTAGGGCAGCTCTATCGCGTCCGTGCTTGCAACAAGGTCAAGCTTGGGCGCCTGCACGCCGAGCACCTGCTGCGTGCCTACCGTTATTTTGGCAGGGCGGGCGGGGTAGCACAGCGCTTCCTCTATATCCGCGTTGCCCATGCCCGCGCGCGCCAGCACAAAGCTTTGCATCGCCTGCCCAAGCTTTTCCTCCACCTGCTCGCGCAGTTCCTTGTTCCGCCTGACGTATATTATGAAGCGGCGCACCATCTCGTCCCGCTTGTCCTTCATCAGCTTATGACCGCGGACGGCGACCTTCTTTTTCTTTTTCAGGTTGGAAAGCTCCATCCTTGTGGGCTTTACCTGCAATGCAGCCATAGTTCGCCTCCTTTGCTATGCCGTGCGGCTTATTCTTCCGCCTTGGGCAGATATTTGTCCAAATATTCGTCCCTTATGCGCTTCAATTCCGTGCGCGGCAGTATGGACAAAAGCTGCCAGCCTATGTTCAGCGTTTCCTCTATGGTGCGGTTGGTGTAATACCCTTGGGAAACGTACTGCTCCTCAAATGCATCGGCAAACTTTGCGTAAAGCTTATCCGTGTCGCTCAGCGCCGCGTCGCCCAGTATTACGGCCAGCTCCTTCGCGTCCTTACCGCGGGAATACGCGGCGAAGAGCTGATTCATGGTATCCGCGTGGTCCTCGCGCGTTTTGCCCCTGCCTATGCCCTTGTCCTTCAATCGGCTAAGCGACGGCAGCACGTTTATGGGCGGCGTAATGCCGCGGCGGTGCAGCTCGCGCGAAAGGATTATCTGCCCTTCGGTAATGTAGCCGGTAAGGTCTGGTATGGGGTGGGTAATGTCGTCCTCGGGCATGGAGAGTATGGGTATCATGGTTATCGAACCCTTGTTGCCCTTTATCCTGCCCGCGCGTTCATACATGGTGGCAAGGTCGGTATAAAGATAGCCCGGATAACCCCTGCGGCCGGGAACCTCCTTACGGGCGGCGGAAACCTCGCGCAGGGCCTCGGCATAGTTGGTTATGTCCGTAATTATAACAAGCACGTGCATACCGAGATCATATGCCAAATACTCCGCGGCGGTTATTGCCATGCGCGGCGTGGCGATACGCTCTATCGCCGGGTCGTTTGCAAGGTTAACGAACGTTACCGTGCGGTCTATTGCGCCGGTGGAGCGGAAATCGTTTATGAAGAAGTCCGCTTCCTCAAACGTTATGCCGACAGCCGCGAAAACAACAGCGAAGCTTTCGTCCGCGCCCAGCACCTTCGCCTGGCGCGCAATCTGCGCGGCAAGCTGCGCGTGCGGCAGGCCGCTGCCGGAGAATACGGGCAGCTTCTGGCCCCTGACGAGCGTGTTAAGGCCGTCTATGGCGCTTATGCCCGTCTGAATAAATTCGGAAGGATAGTCGCGCGCGGCGGGGTTTATGGGCGCGCCGTTTATGTCCATGCGCTTTTGGGCAATCAGCGGCTCGCCGTCGTCCTTGGGGCGGCCCATGCCGTCGAATACCCTGCCCAGCATGTCCGGCGCCACGGCAAGCTCTATGCTGTGGCCCAAAAAGCGCGCCTTGGAATCGCTTATCCTCAGGCCCTGAGAGCCTTCAAAAAGCTGAAGCAGCGCTTTGTCCTGATTTATTTCCAGCACCCTGCCGCGGCGTATTTCGCCGTTGGCCTGCTCTATTTCAACCAGCTCGTCGTACTTAACGCCCTCCACGCCTTCAACCATCATCAGCGGGCCTACGACTTCTTTTATTGTGCGGTATTCTTTACGCATCCTCGTTACCTCCGTCCGTCAGGCTCCTTATTTCGGAATTAAGCTCGGCCATTATTTCTTCATAGCGCGCCTTTGTTTCGCTTTCCGGAACGTATTTCAACCTGCCTATGGCTTCGCGCACGGGCAGCGTGCTCAATTTATTGAAGCTTGCGCCGTTTTCAAGCGCGTCCTTGCCCAAATCGTAATAGGCAAGTATCGTTTTAAGCATCATGCACTGCTTTTCGGGCGATGTATAGGTATCCACCTCGTGGAATGCGTTCTGGTGCAGATAATCCTCGCGTATGCTGCGCGCGGCCTCAAGCGTGAGCCTGTCGGCAAAGCTGAGCGCGTCTATACCCACAAGGCGGACTATTTCCTCAAGCTCGCTCTCCTCCTGAAGTATGGTCATGGTGCGCTTTACCATGTTAGCCCATTCGCCGCTCACGTTGCGGTCGAACCAGTTTTCCAGCCTGTCAAGATAAAGCGAATAGCTTTGCAGCCAGTCTATCGCGGGGAAGTGGCGTGCGTAGGCAAGCTTGCTCGAAAGTCCCCAGTATACCTTAACTATTCTCAGCGTCGCCTGCGATACGGGTTCGCTTATGTCTCCGCCCGGGGGTGAAACCGCGCCTATGGCGGTTATTGCGCCGGTGCGCCCTTCCTTGCCCAGCGCCCTTACGCAGCCCGCGCGCTCATAGAACTCCGCAAGGCGGCTGGAAAGATACGCGGGATAGCCTTCTTCGCCGGGCATTTCCTCAAGGCGGCCGCTCATTTCGCGCAGCGCCTCCGCCCAGCGGCTGGTGGAATCCGCCATTATGGCCACCTTATAGCCCATGTCGCGGAAGTATTCGGCTATTGTTATGCCGGTATATATGCTCGCTTCGCGCGCGGCCACGGGCATGTCCGACGTGTTTGCTATAAGCACCGTGCGCTTCATAAGGCTCAGCCCAGTGCGCGGGTCCTTGAGTTCGGGGAACTCCATAAGCACGTCCGTCATTTCGTTGCCGCGTTCGCCGCAGCCAACGTATACTATAATGTCCGCATCGGCCCACTTGGCAAGCTGATGCTGCACAACGGTCTTTCCGCTGCCGAACGGCCCGGGAACCGCCGCCACGCCGCCCTTTGCAACGGGGAACAGCGTATCTATTACCCTTTGGCCCGTTACCATCGGCTCCGTGGGGGCAAGCTTTTCCTTATAGGGCCTGCCGCGGCGCACGGGCCACTTCTGGAGCATGGGCAGCTCTATTTCGCCCTTATCGGTAGCGATTTTCGCTATCGGCTCAAGCACGTTCGCTTCGCCCGAATATACCCACGTTACCTTGCCGCTCACGCCGTTTGGCACCATTATTTTATGGAGCACGGCTTCTGTTTCCTGCACTGTGCCCAGCACGTCGCCCGCGCTCACGTCGTCGCCCACGTTTGCCACGGGAACAAAGCTCCAAAGCTTTTCGTGGTCAATGGCGTTTACGCTTATGCCGCGGTTTATTCTGTCTCCCGCCTGCTCGCGTATAACGTTCAGGGGGCGCTGTATGCCGTCGTATATCGATTCTATAAGCCCCGGCGCAAGCTCAACGCTCAGCGGCGCGCCGGTGGATTCAACCGGCTCTCCCGGGCCTATGCCGCCCGTTTCTTCATATACCTGTATGCTCGCGCGGTCAGAGCGCAGCTCTATAACCTCGCCGATCAGCTTTTTTTCACTAACGCGCACCACGTCGTACATCTGCACGTCCGCCATGCCGTCGGCCACTATAAGGGGGCCCGATACCTTTACTATGGTTCCTTTTATTGCCATTTGCCGCTCCTTATCAATTAAATAATATGTCTGCGCCTATCGCCTTTTCAACGTTGCTCTTTATCTGCGCCATGGCAACGCCCGTGCTGCCGTGCGAATCGGGAATGGGGATTATCGCCGGCACGGATTCGCGCTTGTATTGTTCCACTGCCTCGCCGCACTGCGCAAAGAGCGGCTCCGTTATGAATATCACCTTTACGCCGCCCTTGGCAAGCCTGTGTATGCGCCGCGCAGCCGCCGCGCCGTCCGTTTCCGCGAACACGGCAAGCCCCGCCGCCTTTGCAAGCAGCACGCTGTCGCGGTCGCCTATCATGGCTATTTCATGGAAATCATTCGCCATAAAGCATCCTCATCCTTTCCGCGATAACGTCCGCGCCAAGCCTGTTCCTCAGCGCCGTCATAATAAGCCTTACAACCTTCGCCTCCTGCCGCTTTGCAAGCAGGAACCCTATTACGGGCGCGATGGTGTCAATATCGTTCTTCCCGCGGGAGGCTAAGCGCATGAGCGCATTGTCCCGCGCCCGCTCCAGCGCAGCAGCGTCTCCGCTTTGGGCGTATTCCTCAAGCGCCCTTTGCAGCTCCGCCTTCATTTCGCCCGCGGGCAGGCTTTTTGCATGGCCTTCGCCCATGTGGCTTTGGTAGGCTTTTACTATCGCCTTTGGGTCGATGTTCCCGCCCGTGAGCAGCAGCGTTTCAAGCCGCTTCTCGTCCGCGCCAAGCGCCTTCATGCGCGCCATGGCGATAAGATTGTCAAAATCGCACGTCGCCTTAAAATATGCCGTTACGAACGCATTGCCCGATGCAAGCGCGTGGTCGGTATATCCTTGGTCTATTATGGTGCTTATGCGCGCGGGGTCTATGCGCCCGGCGGCTATCTCGGCCTCCGCCCTGTCCATAGCCGCGGCCATCTTTTCGGGCAGGGGCTTATAGTCCTTCGCCTGCACCATGCGCATCAGCTCCTTCGACTCGTAAAGCCCGCCGTGGGCATAAATTCCGCCCGCGTCCGCGCCGATAAGCCTGCGCTTGAGGAACAGCTTCAGGTTCGTTGCATCTGCGCCCAGGAAGAAAATGTCCGTCAGCCTTTCGTCCGTGGTCACTTCTTTTATGAGCGCGTTTGTCCGCTCAAGCTCGCTTTCTATAAGCGCCTCGCTGTCCATATATTCGGCGTCCGGCTTGGCGCCGTAGCCCATTTCCGTAAGCATGCGCCAGGCTTCCTCCGCCGTGCCCTCGCTCATTCGCTTTACCGTTTCGCGGTCTATAAGGCTGCGCTCACGCGAGCGTATGCGCGAAACGGCGTAAATTGCGCTGTTCTGTGGCATGATCGTGTTACCGCCTTCCTTTTAGACTTTATCGCTCGAACAGTATTCCGGCTACCGCGCTTTCCTCCGCCGCGCGCACTTCCCTGAGCACCGCCGCGAAGGAGCAGTTCTTTTCGTATCCCGCGGCCTTCAGTATAAAGCCGCCGGTAATGTCAGCATCCGCCGGAGCAATCGTAAGCGGGGCGCGGCCGCTTTCGGCAAGCACGGCGTTCACCTCGGCAAGCACGCTTTTCACATTTGCTTCGTCACGCGCGGCGGGGATTATCGTTTCTCCGCCTTCCGCTTCGCGTATGAGCAGCGCCTTTATAAGCGCGCTTCGCTCAGCGTCGCTCTTTTGCTCCATGCGTTCCGCCGCCAGTGCAAACGCTTCGTCTATCAGCGCACGCTTTACCTTCAGCGCGTATTTGCGCGAATCAAGCGCGGCGTTCGTGCGGCTTTTTTCCTGCGCCGCGTCGTTGAGCCGCTTTGTTCTAAGCTCCGTTTCGTTTTCTGTGCGGAAGCATTCGTCCTTGGCTATCAGCGCTATGCGTTCGGCCTCCTTGTCGGCGTCCGCAAGGGCTGTGTCGGCTTCGGCCTGCGCGTCCGCCAATATGCGCCCTATCAGCGCATCCGCGCCCGAATTGTTGTTTGCCATGTTTGGTTTCCTCCCCACGCAAAAATTACGCGAAGAGCACCAGGAACACGCTGACTATAAGCGAAAGCAGCGCGTAGGTTTCAACCATCAGCGCAAGCATCATGCCGTTGCCGAAGCCGTCGGCGCGCTTTGCAAGCATCTGTATGCCGGCTGCGGAAACCTTGCCCTGATGTATGGCAGAAAGCAGACCGCCGAAGCCAACCGGCAGGCTGGCCGCGAAGTACGCAAGGCCGCGGCTGAAGGTTATTGATTCGGTGCTGCCGCCGAGAAGGCCGGAGAATATGAGTATAAGTATGGATACGGCGAAACCGTATATACCCTGCGAACCGGGCAGCAGTTCAAGCACCAGGCAGTTGCCGAAGCGCTCCGGCTGATCGGCTATAACGCCGGCGGCGGCCTGACCGGCCTTGCCCACGCCTATGGCGGAGCCTATGCCCGAAAGTATGGCCGAAAGCGCAACGCCGAGACCCGTGAAGAATATGCCGAGTTCGTTTGAAGTAAGGGTGGAAAAAATACTGCCTTCCATTTTTAATGTTCCTCCTGAAAAAATTGTTGTAATTGGTTGTTATTTCATCCCGCCATGGCGGGTTAAACGCAAATTATTCCGCGCCGGAATCTATAACGTTCACGGTGTCCGTATTCATGGCGAGCGGCTTGAACTTAACGCCGTCCGCTTCATAGAACTTGCCGAAGAACTCTATAAACTGCAGCCTTGCAGTGTGCGCGAACGCGCCCAGCGTATTTATGAAAAGGCTGAACATGTGTAGCGCGATAAGCAGCGCCGCCGCCAGTATAAAGCCTATCACAATGCCTATTATGCCAAGCCCGCCCAGCGCATCATATACCATGCCGCCTATAAGATTGAACACCATGCCCATCGCGCCCGAAACAAGGCCAAGCGCGAATATGCGCACATAGGAGAGGATATCGCTCAAATATCCGGTTATGTTATAAAGCGCGCTCAGGCCCTTGCCAAGGCGCATTACGGGGTTCTTTATCGAGCGGCCGGAGAACAGCAGCAGCATGCCGCCGCCAAGCGCTATCAGCACGAGCGATACCGTCTTTATCGCGGGCGCGGCAAAGAGCAGTATAAGCCCCGTCAAAAGCAGCATCCAGCTTAGCTGATCGAATATGGCGCTCTGCGCATCGCCATCGCGGAAGCACATATACATTTTCACGATTATGCCCGTGTACATATGCACTATGCCCAGCCCGCAGGAAAGCAGCATCATCTGCATAACGTCCGTCATGGGATCGAACAGCAGGGGGAATACGGTGGTGTTGAACAGGGTGTTCCATTCAACGCCGAAGAACGTGCCTATAAACGGCGCGCACAGCATCGTTGAAAGTCCGCCGTAGGTTATCACCTTAACAAGCTTGGCCGTGTCCCCTTTGGGCTTTAGGAAGCGGGTGAATAGCAGCCCGCCTATGAAAAGCAGCATGCCGTACCCAAAGTCTGACAGCATCATGCCGAAAAACAAAAAGTAAAACGGCGCCATCACCGCCGCCGCGTCTATCCCGCGGTAGGACGGCAGGGCATACATTTCGGTTATGACCTCAAACGGCTCGATCAGCTTTTTGTTCTTCGTGGCCGTGGGCGGGTTTTCGTCGGCGTAAGGATCGCGCGTTTCGATATAATATGCGTCCGTAACGCATGAAACCGCAAGCTGAATTTCGTCCAGCTTGTCCGCACGTGCCCAGCCATCCAGTATATATGCATACTGCGTGGACTTGAGCGCCGTTTCGCCCTCCGCGCGCTGCTTTTCTATGGCGTACGCGTCCGCAGCCATGTCAAGCCGGCTGCGCTTCTCCGCTGCTGCCGTCAGCTCGGATGCTATCCTGTAAAGCTCCGCCTCTGTCGCGTCCATCTGCTTTGCGGCTTTTTCCATGTTCTCGCTCGCCGTGCCGGTAAGCTTAGGCGGTATGAACTCATTGAAGCCCGCGTCCTTAACGTAGCGCAGTATGGCGTCCCGCTCGTCCCTGTTGCAGGCTATAACAACTGCCGTAAGGTTTTCGTTCGGGTATGCTTCAAGGCCGATGTGCGTATCGAGCGCTGCTTCAATATTATCCACTGCGTCCATTGCCTTCGCGTCCGCCGTGCCAAGTATGTATGCTATGTGCTTGGTGGAATGTATGGCCTCAAGCGGGGTCAGCATCTCGCGGAATGGCTCAAGCTGCGCCCTCAGCGCCGCCAGCCTTTCAAGCTCCGCCCGCTTCTCCGCCTGCTCCGCTTCCAGCTTTTCTATGCTTTGGCAAAGCGCGTCGCCCTCCGGCTGAATGGCTTCAAGCTGAGCCTCGGTGCACTGCGGGGTGGGGGAGAGCATGGGCTTTTTATAATATGGCTTTATGGCCCTGCGTGCGGCGTTAAGCCTGTCCGCCTTGGCGGTAAGCTGCCTAAGCTTTTCGCTGTCGGTCAGCTCCCCTTCGGAAATAAGCTGCACCGCGCCCAGCCTTTGCAGCGCCTTCAGGGTGCTTTCCTTTTCGCAGGATAGGCCGATAAGCGTGAGCCGCTTCATTGGAACTATCATGCCTGTCCCGCCTTTCCTATTATATATTCCGCCGCCGCGTAAAGCTTCTTTGCCGCTGCGGCGCGCTCGCTATCCGCGCGTTCGGCGTTTTCGGCCATTATCGCGTCAAAAAGCTTCTGCCCTTCGGCTTCGGCCTGCTTTTCCGCTTCTGCCAGCTTTGCGCGCTGCTCTGTGCGTGCGTCCGCGGTGGCCTTGTCCGCCGCCTGCTGCGCCGCGTCTATGCGTGCACGCGCATCCGCCGCTGCCTGCTTCTTTATCGCCGCGGCCTGTTCCTCCGCCGCCGCGATGCGTTCAATCATGGTTGCCAAGGCATTTTCCTCCTTTTGCTTATAATTATGCCATAAGCAGCGCTTATTATAAAGAGCTGCCATATATGGCATATCAGTGCATGCTCCGTTGCATAAACCCGATGTTAGGGCAACTATGCCTATTATCATTATACTTAACGGAATGTTTATTTGCAAGCGGCTAAAGCCGTGTTTTATCGTTTGTTATGTATTTATCGGCGAATGCCCCCGTTAAGCCTGCGATTTAGGGGAGCTTTACGTTTGTGTATAAATATTAACGCCTTATTATAAGCATTTGCTATATTTCGGTTGTTTAGCCCTTTTCGCCCAAAGCGTGCTATGCTATAATATGTATTTATGTGTAAATACAGGCTGAGAAGGTGATAACAACGGTGGCGGACGAACGCGAAAGGCCGGTGCTTGAATTGCTTGACGAAATGGGCATACAGTACCGCCGCTACGAGCATCCCTGTGCGCGCACGATGCACGACTGCGAAGGCATAGGCGCGGACATAGGGGCGCAGCATTTTAAGAATCTGTTTTTGTGCAACCGCAGCGGCACTCGGTCTTATCTTTTGCTGATACGGGCGGATAAGCCGTTCAAAACGGGGGAGGTTTCAAGGCAGCTTGGTTCGTCGCGGCTGAGCTTTTGCTCCGATGCGCAGCTTATGGACAAGCTGGGGCTTGTTGCGGGCAGCGTAACGCCTATGGCGCTTTACCGCGAAAGCGCAAGGGACGTTGTGGTGGCTATTGACGAGGATATTTTTGATATGAACATGGTGTGCGTGCATCCGTGCGTGGCCACGGCGTCGCTTGCAATAAGCATGGAGGACCTGCTTAAATATATAGGAAGGGCCGGCAACGAAATAAAGCGCGTGCATATAGAGTGAAACGGGCAAAAAATCTTGACAATAGGGACAATATTAAAGATAATGATATGTACCGCCATAGGCGGAAAATTTTTTTTTGAAAGGACGTGAAAAGGATATGGAAGAAGCCAAGCTTGCACCAAAAAACTTTATAGAGGAGTTTATACAGCAGGACATTCAGGAGAAGGGACTTTCCCATATCCAGACCCGCTTCCCGCCGGAGCCTAACGGCTATTTGCACATTGGCCACGTTAAGGCGCTGTACATAGACTTTTCCATGGCGGAAAAGTTCGGCGGCAAGTGCAATCTGCGCTTTGACGACACAAACCCCACCAAGGAGAAGGAGGAGTTTGTGGACGCGATAGAATACGACATACGCTGGCTGGGCTTTAACTGGGACAAGCTGTGCTACGGCAGCGATTATTTTGACGATTGCTTTGAATACGCCGTGAAGCTCATCAAAAAGGGCGTGGCTTACGTTGACGATCTTTCAAAGGACGAAATGCGCGAATACCGCGGCACGCTGACCGAACCCGGCAAAAACTCGCCCTATCGCGACAGGAGCGTTGAGGAGAACCTTGATTTGTTCTACCGCATGCGCAACGGCGAATTTGAGGACGGCGCGCGCACCCTCCGCGCCAAGATAGACATGGCCAGCCCCAATATAAACATGCGCGATCCTGCCATATACCGCATAAAGCATGTGCCGCATCATCACACCGGCACAAAATGGTGCATCTATCCCATGTATGACTTTGCGCATCCCATTCAGGACGCCATCGAGGGCATAACCCATTCCCTCTGCTCCCTTGAATACGAAGCGCACAGGCCGCTTTACAACTGGGTAGTTGAACAGTGCGAATTTGAACATAAGCCCAGGCAGATAGAGTTCGCGCGGCTGAATCTTACCAATACCATAATGAGCAAGCGCTATCTCAGGCGCCTTGTGGAGGAGCATTACGTTTCCGGCTGGGACGATCCGCGCATGCCCACCCTTTGCGCGCTGCGCCGCCGCGGCTATACGCCAGAGGCCATAAAGGACTTCCTCAACAGGATAGGCGTTGCAAAAGCGGACAGCATAGTGGACAGCGCAATGCTTGAACACTGCCTGAGGGAGGATCTTAACGCCAAGGCGTACCGTATGTGCGCCGTGCTTGACCCGATAAAGCTTGTTATAGAAAACTGGCCGGAGGATAAGGAAGAAGATGTAGAGCTTGAAAACCTGCCCGGCAGCGAAACCGCAGGCACGCGCAAGGTGGCGTTTGGTAAGGAGCTTTACATTGAGCGGGACGACTTTTCCTATGACCCGCCCAAGAAGTATTTCCGCCTGAAGCCCGATGGCGAAGTGCGGCTCAAGGGCGCATACATAGTAAAATGCACCCGCTACGAAACCGACGAAAACGGCAACGTTACAACCGTTTACTGCACATACGATCCCGAAACCCGCAGCGGCGAATGCGAGCGCAAGGTGAAGGGCACGCTGCATTGGGTAAACGCCAAAGCCGCGTCCCCCGCGGAGTTCCGCCTGTATGAGGCCATGATGCTGGACGATCCTAACGACGGCGTGGAGCGCGACTTTGTGGAGCTGATGAACCCCGATTCAATCACCGTAAAGCACGGCTACGTTGAACCCGCCCTTGCCGCGGCCAAGCCCGGGGACAAGTTCCAGTTCATGCGCATAGGCTACTTCTGCACCGATCTTGACCACACGAGCGAGCACCCCGTGTTCAACCGCGCAGTCGGGCTGAAGGATAGTTTTAAGATGTGATTTTGCGGGCTTTGGGCGGAGAGTATCTGCCCAAAGCCTTGACACACGTGTTAATACGTGTTAGAATACTATATACCAAGGGGGCTTTATGAACAAAAGGGAGCTTGTAAAGCTACTTAAGCAGAACGGCTGGGTAATAACGCCCGGCAGCAGGCATGATTTGGCAGTGAACCCGTCCCGCCCGGGCGTAAAGCTTACCATTCCAAGGCATACCGAGCCGAACAAATATACCATAGAGGGCATATTAAAGGCGGCGGGATTAAAATAAACAACGGAAAGGAGCCGCAGTATGAAATATATTTATGGCGCTGTATTTACCCCGGCCGACGATGGCTATTCGGCAGAGCTTAGGGATCTGCCCGGCTGCATAACCGGTGCGGACACCATTGCAGACGCATTTGAAATGATAACGGACGCGGGCGCGATGTGGCTTTGGGATGCGGAAAACCACGGCGAGGAAATACCCGCGCCAACGCCGATTGAGGACATAAGAACCGAAGAAGGGCAGGTAAAGAGCCTTGTTCTGCTGGATACGGACGAATACCGCCGCGCAAACGAGAACCGCGCCGTGAAAAAAACGCTTACCATACCAAGCTGGCTGAATATAGAGGCAGAGCGCGCAGGCGTGAATTTTTCGCAAATATTGCAGGATGGGCTTAAAGCCCGACTGGGAATACAATAGGCAATACGATTTTATTACACAGGAGACACACAAATGGCTGATATGGTCAGAACACGATTTGCCCCGTCCCCGACGGGGTATATGCACATAGGCAACCTTAGGAGCGCGCTTTACACTTGGCTGTATGCGCGCCATCACGGCGGCAAATTCATACTGCGCATTGAGGATACCGACCGCAACCGCTATGTTGAGGGCGCGACGGAGGTTATTTACCGCACGCTTAAAAGCATAGGCATGAACTGGGACGAGGGTCCGGACGTGGGCGGCGAATTCGGCCCGTATGTGCAGAGCGAAAGGAAGGATATGTATCTGCCCTACGCAAAGCGGCTTGTCGAAATGGGCAAGGCTTATTATTGCTTCTGCACCAACGAAGAGCTGGACGCGCGCCGCGCCGCCGCCGCCGAAAGGGGCGAAACGTTTAAGTACGACAAGCATTGCCTGCATATGGATAAGGCGGAGGTTGAGCGACGCCTTGCCGCGGGAGAGCCTTATGTTATCCGCCAGAACGTGCCTGAGCACGGCGAGGCCAGCTTTGACGACGCCATATACGGCCACATAAAGGTGGATTGCGCGGAGCTTGACGACATGATACTCATTAAGGCGGACGGCATGCCCACCTATAACTTTGCAAACGTTATAGACGACCATACTATGGGCATAACCCACGTTATGCGCGGCATGGAATATCTTTCCTCCACGCCCAAGTACAATCTGCTTTATGATGCTTTCGGCTGGGAAAAGCCCGTGTATATTCACATGACCAGCATAATGCGCGATGCGCAGCATAAGCTTTCCAAGCGCGATGGCGACGCATATTTTGAAGATTATCTTGCCAAGGGCTATCTGAAGGACGCAATAGTCAATTACGTTGCCCTCCTTGGCTGGAACCCGGGCGACGACAGGGAGTTCTTCACGCTTGACGAGCTTGTTGATGCATTTGATGTATCCGGCATGAGCAAATCCCCGGCTATATTCGATGTTGCAAAGCTCACCTGGATGAACGCCGAATATATCCGCCGCATGAGCGCGGAGGAGTTCGACGCGGCGGCCGAGCCGTGGTACGAAAAGGCCGGCATAGCCCATATGGATAAGGGCGTGCTGCGCCGCATTTTGCAGCCCAGACTTGAAATATTCTCCCAGATGGCGGATATAACCGACTTCCTTACCAAAATGGACGAGGAATTTGACATTGCGCTTTTCACCAACAAAAAGTCCAAGACCAATGCGGAGGTTTCCGCTAAGGTGCTTGATATGGTAATTCCCGCGCTTGAGGCGCTGCCGGCTTGGGAAGAAGAAAGCCTGCACAGCCTGCTTATAGGCATGGCGGAAGCCAACGGCATGAAGAACGGCACGCTGCTTTGGCCCGTGCGCATAGGCATGGCTGGCAAGGCCGTTACCCCCGGCGGCGCGATAGAGATAGCAGTGCTCCTGGGCAGGGAAGAAAGCCTTAGAAGGCTCAAGCTCAGCCGCGCGCGCCTGAACGCCGCGCTGTAAGGCGGGGATATACAAACAGCTGTATTGCGGGTTTTGAGGATAGGCATTACTTATGTATTACGCAGACGAAAAGCAGCTTATAGACATGTGGCGCTTTGAAGAGCAGTTCCCGTTTGGCGGATGGGAGCTGATGCACCTTGACGGGCGGTGGGAAAGCGAACCGCTCCCGTGGGATTACCGCGAAGAGGTGCTGATGCGGCTAAAGGATACGGATATGCTCCTTGATATGGACACGGGCGACGGCGGCTTCCTCCTTAGTCTTAGGCATCCGTATGAGCTTACCTGCGCCACCGAATCGGACGAGCGGGATTATGAAAGCTGTGTGGAGCAGCTTGCCCCCCTCGGTATACGGACGGCGTTCTGTAACGTGGACGAAGAGGAGCTGCCCTTTGAAGACGATATGTTCGACATGGTGCTCAGCCGCCATGGCGGATATATGATAGAAGAACTGTTCCGCGTGCTCAAGCCCGGCGGATTGTTCATAACCGAACAGATTGGCCAGCGGGACAACCGCGCCCTTTCGCGCAGGCTTTTGCCCGAATACGAACCCCCGTTCCCGGGCCATTGCCTTAAAAACGCGGCGGAAGCCTTCCGCGGGTACGGGTTCAATATTCTCTATGGGCAGGAGTATTTCCCAAAGCTAAGGTTCAATGACGTTGGCGCGCTTGCGTACTTTGCGCACATAGTGGGCTGGGAATTTCCCGGCTTTTCGGTGGACAGGTGCCGGCGCGAACTGCTTGCCCTCAATGAAGAGGTGCAGGAGATGGGCTGCATAGAAAGCCTTCAGCACCGCTTCATATTGGTTGCGCAGAAGATACAGACGAGATAAAATACAAAGCCATCGGTCAATCCGGTGGCTTTTACTTGACAGCGCCATTGCGCGTTTGATATACTTAATTCGATAAATAACACCGTGAATGGAGAGGTTCGATGAAAATTCGCATCTGGTTGGCCCTTTAGCGGCACGAACAGTTGAATAATACCTTTACATATTACTGCTTTATGTGACGTAATATTCCCATCGCAGCTTTTTTGTTCTGTGCCGTATCAACTTCAAAGTCATACTGCTACCGCTTTGCCATTCAGGTGCGCTAAGCGGCTAATTTGGAACACAAAAAAATAGAAAGGTGCGATTTGTTGACGCTGTTGCTTGCGTTAGCAAAAGCAGTATAATATCATGAAAAACATCATAAAAAGTCACTGGAAATATTTAGTTATTTGTTTGCTTTTTGTATTCATCGCCGGCTTTGCTGGAACATATGTGCAGTTTTTGAAGGGAGAGCTGCTGGACGCCGCGCTTGAGGGCATATCGTCGGACGTGTTCAGGCTTTCGGCCGCATTCTTCGCCGTTGTGGCGGTTGAGCTGGCCGCGTATTACGGCTACGATTATTTCCGCGGGCGCTTTTCAGTTGCAAACAAAAATTCCATACGCAGCCGGTTCTTTGATTGGCTGCTGGCGCGCAGTCCGATAGAGATTATGGCCGTGCAGCAGGGCGAATTCGTCGCGCAGTACACCGACCAAATAGACCAGGTCAACGACGGCTATCTTGACAACATTCCCATGCTGATAGAGATTTCCTCAAAGGCGGTAACGGTAAGCGCGGCGCTGTTCTGGCTGGATTACCGCATAGCCGTTCTGACGCTGTTTTTGCTGACAATGCCGCTGTATGTGCCCAAGCTTATAGAAAAAAGGCTTCAAAATGCCAAAAAGGAAAGCATAGACAGCTTCCAAAAGCATCTTGGAAATATTGTGGAATGGCTTTCGGGGTTTGAGCTTATAAAAAACTATTCCATCGAAAGGGTCATACGCACAAAATTTCAAAAAAGCAACGATGATGTTTCGGCCAAGCTGTTCCGCTTCAAAAGGATAACCTATTTATCAAAAACCATTACCGCGCTGTTGTCCTATATGAGCCATTTCATAGTAATAGTGGCTACGGCGGCGCTTGTTTTAAGCGGGGAGTTTTCCGCAGGCGATTTCTTTATCGCAGTCGGCCTTATAGACCAGCTTTCATACCCCATAATTGCCATTTCCGTATATTTGCAGGAGTATTTAAGCACAAAGCCCCTTGCAAAAAAGCTTGAGGCGCTCTTTGAACAGGGGGCGGAGGACGGCAAAAGGACGCTGGATATTCCGAATATTGACAGCGTGGCCTTCAGGCACGTCTGCTTCGGCTATGGGGATGCAGCGCCCTTATTGAATGATTTTTCGCTTACGGTGAACGCGGGCGAAAAATGCATCATTACGGGGCAGAGCGGTTCGGGCAAGTCAACAAGCATGAATCTGTTGCTTGGGTATTACGAACCCCGCAGCGGCGAAATACTGATAAACGGCGCAAATGCCTTTTGCGTAAAAGGGCTGAATGAAAGGATAGCCATTATGCGGCAGGATCCCGTTCTGTTCAACGATACCCTGCGCAACAACCTTACCATGTATCGTGATATGGGCGATGATGAGCTTATTGCGCTGCTGCAAAAGCTGAATCTAAGCAAATTCGCATCGCGGGAGGGGCTGAACGCCATGATCAGCGAGGGCGGCAGCAACCTTTCGGGCGGCGAGCGCAAAAGGATAGCGCTTGCCCGAACATTGCTGCGCAAGGCTCCCATCACCATAATTGACGAGCCGCTTGCCAACGTGGATTCGGAAACCGCCGAAAAAATCGAGGATATCCTCAGCGAATTATCGGGCGGGATCGTTTTTGTCATCACGCATCATTTTTCGGAGGATAAGAAAAAAGCCTTTGCAAAGGAGCTCCGCTTAAGAGCATAGCCGCACGGAACGCGGCAGAACCGCAGGGGCAGGGCATATCGTGAGGCAGCCCACTCAAGCGCCAACCGTAACCGGCAAAATATAACCCTCCGTATGCACCAAGGCGTGCGGAGGGTTTTGCTGTATGCGTAAATTAAGCCGTTGCGGGGCGCGGAGCGGGGTCATTCGGCTCCCCTTTCGCCGAAATCATGCGCTTATGCGCTTATGCGCCTCAGTCTACCCTTTCGTCGCCCCAGAAGAACAGCGCAACCGTGCCGGGGCCGGTATGGCTGCCGATTGTGGTGCCTACGCTGTTTATCTCCACCTTGCCGTTAAGGTGCGGGAAGGCGGCCTCCACCTGGTCCGCAACGTAGCGCGCATCGTCCATGCAGGCGGATTGGGAAATATAGCACTTGCCGGAATAATCAAGGCCGTTTTCGGCATGCTCCTTCATTTTTTCAACTATTGCGTTGAGCACCTTTTTCTTGCCGCGTATTTTATAGCGCGGGATAAGGCGGCCAAGGTTATCCATGTTCAGCAGGGGGCAAATGTTCAGCACCGTGCCGAACCAGCCCGCGGCCTTGGATATGCGCCCGCCCTTAACGTAAAACGTAAGGTCTGTGGAAAGGAACCAATGGTGCAGGCGCAGCCTGTTCGCCATTGCCCAGTTGTAAACCTCGTCTATGCTCCTGCCCTCGTCGCGAAGGTCCGCAAGCTTATCCATAATAAGGCCGTAGCCGGAGGACGCGCCAAGGGAGTCCACGATGAGTATCTTGCGCTCGGGATATTTTTCGCTCAGCTCCTTTGCGGCAAGCGTTGCGCTGTTGCTAACGCCGGAAATGCCGCTTGAAAGGGAAACGTGCAGAATGTCCTTTCCCTCTTCAAGGAAGGGGGTGAAGTAGGCAATAAATTCTTCGGTATTTATCTGGCTTGTGCGGGTTTCGGCGCCGTTTGCCATTGCGGCATAGAACTTATCGAACGGGATCGATTCGCCAAGGTCGTCCTTATAAGCCTTGCCGTCAAGGAAAAAGTGGAAGCAGATATAATGAATATCCCTGGATTCGAAATGCTCGCGCGAAAGGTCCGCCGTGGAGCAGCAGCTAAGAATATATGCCATAGGTAATCCTCCTTGGATCAAACGTATCTAATATGCTTTATTATATTACATGGCTGTGCATATGTCAAAGACTACGTTGCTAAATGGGCCATAAAATAGTATAGTATATGTGATATTTAATAAGGAGAGTACCGCATGATGCAGAATGTTTTTACAAAAACGCTTGAACGCATAACCAAAGAGACCGGCCTTGTGGGCGGCGTAGCAATAGTATTCAAAAACGGCGAAATAACCTTTGCCGCGCCCTATGGATACGAGGACAGGGAGAATAACATCCCCATGACGCTCAACGCTTCCTTCGACATTGCCTCCTGCTCCAAGGCATGGACGGTGATGCTGGCGGCGCAGGCCGTGGACGAAGGGCTTATCGGCTGGGACGAACCCGTTCAGCACGCCATGAAGGATTTTGACATGCTGGATCATTATGCGGGCGCGCATCTTAGCATACGCGATATGGCAAGCCACAGAAGCGGCCTGCCGTGCCATGATTTTATGCGCAACAAGGTGGGCGGCAGCCGCCGCAACCTTATGCTCAAATGCGCCAATCTTGACGCGAGCGCGGGCTTCAGGGAAACGTATCAATACAATAACCATATGTACATTGTGCTGGGCTATCTTATGGAGGTGCTGCGCGGTGGCGAAAGCTGGGAAAGCCAGATAAAGCGCAACATAGCCGATAAGCTTGGCGTGGAGACAATACGCTTCCGCGGACTTCCCGGCAACATGGATAACCTTGAACGCGCGCTGCCCTATGTTTCCGATGGTTATGCGGCGCACCGCTGCGAATATTCCGATTCTCCGCTTTCCGGCCCCTGCGGCGGCATAAAGGTGAACGTGAAGGATCTTTCCAAATGGGTAATGGCAATGGCGCGCGGCGGCGTATGTGAAAGCGGGGAGCGGCTTTGCAGCGCGGCGCAGTACGCGGCGATGACCTCGCCCGTTATACCATCCGCCGAGGAGGACATGGATTCCCTGCGCGGCTGCTGCTACGGACTTGGCTGGCACACGGGCGTATACAACGGGCGCGACATAGTGTTCCACAGCGGCGGGCTTGAAGGCTTCAATACCCAGGTTGGCTTCATAAAGGGCGAAAACAGCGGCTACGCCATGATATTCAATACCGGCACCACTCCCGCCTCCGTAATAGCGCGCACAATGGCGCTCGATATGCTCACCACCGGCGCGCCGAAGCAAAGCTATGACGACATGATAGACGCATGGCTGAAAAAGCGGGACGACATGATTGCCACGATTAAAAACGGCGTTGAGGGCGAGGACGTGACCATAGAAAACGCGCCGCAGCTCATCGGCACATACGAACACCCCGCCTACGAAACGTTTGACGTGGAAAACCGCGGCGGCAGGCTTTGGTTCAGCTACGGCAGCTTTGAAACCCCGCTCTCCTTCGCCAAGGCGGACGGCATGATATGCGGCTACACCGGCAGGCTGGACGGCCTTGTTCCCGACCATATCGAGCTTTGGCCCGACGGAAACGACCTGAGGCTCAGAACCAGCGATTCTGAATTGAAGATGCTGTTCAGGAAGATAAAGTAAAAATACGGAAGTATGAAAAAAGTGGCCTTGAGCCACTTTTTTATTTATGTTATTATATTGGGCAAATTCAGGGGAAAGGCGGTAAGGCGGCATGCAGGAACTGTGGTACAGGCCGATTGTATTGCTTATTGTGCTTGCAGGGGCTTATTTTGCCGTGCGCACAAACCGTGTGTTTTCCCAAAATCTGCATAACGATACAGACGTATCCTTTTTGTTCAACCGCTGCGGCAAGCCGCTGCGCCGCGCCTATGCCGCGGGCATATTGATGCAGGCGGGGGAAAGCATATGCTTTCCGTTTATGATAATGCTGCGCATGGCGATCGCTGCTGGCGGAGCGGGAGCAATAGTATGGTTCGCAGTGTTTTCACTGCTGCTTAAATGCGTGCAGGGGTCAATGGGCGCGCTCGGAACCTATTATGGCAGGGCGGGCAGCGCGGCGGCGCTTGTTATATGCTCCGCAAAGCGGAAAGGCATCGGCACGGGCAAAAACGGCGCCGCGGCAATGCTGTGCATACAGGCGTCGTTTGCCGCGCTTGGGTTAGCGGCGGCCGTGTTTGCCGCCCCAAAAGGCTCAGACGGAGGCGCGCTTATATATGCCGGTATTGCCGCGGCGACAGCGGCGCTGCTTGTATGCGGGCGCGGCAGGGCGGCAGGAGTCTGCGTTGGGGGAGCGTTTGCCGTGTTCCTTGCGGCGGCCCTTTTGCACAATGGCGCAAACCTTATGCTTATAATAACGATTATGTTTACCGATGCCGTGCAGCTTGGGCGCATAGTGTTTGCCCACAGCGGCATGGGCCTGGGCGCATGCATGGGCGCGGGCGCGTGCCTCAGCGCCGGGCTGTTTTTGCTGAATGCGTATTCTGCGGGCGAAAATGCGGATATGTTCCCGCACCCGATATATGCAGCCGTGTATTATCAGCTCAGGTGGAGCGCGGCTGTAATAACGGCATTCGTAGTGGGCATGCTCATGCTCTGTTTTGAACTTGAAGCGGACGCTAACGAAACTACCAAAGCAATAATGGCCGCATTTGTGTGCTTTTTCGGTACGCGGCAGCTTATTTGTGCAATAGGGCGGCTTTGGAAGGATATGCGCATCAACCGCGTGGTGTGCATTGCGGCGGGCGTTGCCGCGCTGATAACAGTGCTGAACAAAAGCGCGCTGAGCGCTGCGCTCAACGTTATTGCCTGCGCAGGCATGGCGGGGCATATAATATATGCCCTTAGCGACAGCGGGTGGTATTTTGCGCTGATGGAAGATTATCGCGACCGCTACGTTTGGCATAGTATTCCGCATCCGGATCTGATGGCCGAAAAAGAACAGGATATGGAAGAGCAGGATATATAATTTGCGCAATTATGTGAAGAATCACATCAAATATTGATATTGTCACGATATTTTTAGTCTATAATCCAACAAAAATAAACCTAAAACGCCAGATTGGAAAGATGGAGCTATGTTAAAATACTTCCTCAAAAGAATCGTATCTTCCGTGATAACGATCTTTATGATTATTACAATCACCTTCTTCCTTATGAAAGCGATACCGGGCAATCCGTTTACGGATGAAAAAATGCCCAATCCCGAAATAAGGGCGGCGATGCTGGAAAAGTATGGCCTTGATAAGCCGCTTATCGAGCAATATTTTGTGTACCTTGGGAATTTTATCCGCGGGGATTTCGGCGTGTCCTATACCCGCGCGGGCATAACCGTTAACAAGGTGATTGCGGACGGCTTCCCATATTCGCTGGCGATAGGCCTGTATTCTTCGCTTATCGTGGTTTTTGCAGGCATAGGCTTCGGCGTGTTGTGTGCGCTTAACCAAAATAAGTTTATTGACCGCTTCTTCATGGTGCTCTCCACACTTGGCGCAACCATACCAAGCTTTGTGCTTGCAACGGGCTTTTTGTTCATATTCAGCAAAACGCTCGGCTGGGTGCCGGCCTTCGGCGTTGATACGGCGGCGGGCTACATAGGGCCGATAGTTGTTATAGGCGCGTTCTCGCTTTCCTTTATAACGCGCCTTACCCGCACAAGCCTGCTGGAGGTTCAGCAGCAGGATTATATCCGCACCGCGCGCAGCAAGGGCATATCCGAATTTAAGGTAACGTATAAGCATGCGCTCAGGAACGCGCTGCTGCCGGTAATAACCTATGTTGGCCCCATGGTTGCAAGCATAGTTACGGGTTCCTTCGTTATTGAAAAGGTGTTCGGAATACCGGGCGTAGGTAGCCTGTTCACAAACAGTATAATAAACCGCGACTATCCGCTGATAATGGGCATAACGGTGTTCTTTGCAATATTGCTGGTAATAGCGGTACTGATAGTGGACTTTATATACGTTCTGGTGGATCCCAGAATAAAGCTGGATTAACAGGAGGGGAGAACAAATGGAAAGCAATACGCGCTGGCAAAAAGTTGACCGCGGCACGCTTGAATCCGAAAAGCTGTCCCGCCCCAGCCTGACATATTGGCAGGACTGCTGGCAGAGGCTAAAAAAGAACAAAAGCGCCATATTGTCGTTGATAATAATTGTGGTGATAGTGCTTGCGGCAATATTCGTGCCCATGTTTTGGCGGTTTTCTTACGATCAGCAGAATCTTGAATTTGCCAATATTCCCCCGCAGCTTGAACTTTACGACCTTGGGGACGGAGCGTATGTGTATTTGACCAACGAGTTCAAGTGCATTGATACCGATGAGAAGGGAAACCTTATCGCCTCCTCCAACATGGTAAAGGACGATAAGACCAACCGCATGTATATTTATGAAATAAACGGCAAGCCGCTTATTGTGGACTATGGCGTATATTTCAAGGCTAAGTCCGAGTTTATACAGCAGGAGGCTGCAAACGCATCAAGCGGGCAGATAGCCGTGGCAAACGTGGACTATCTTATTGAATACTTTGGCGATAATCCGCCAGAAAGCGGCTATGTTACCATTGACGAAGCACGCACGATACTTGATAAAAAAATAGAGCGCTTTACCGTTACCTACGACGGCGCAACGATGAAGCCGTTCAAGACAGTTTCAAACAAAACTTATATATGGGGCAGCGATTCGCTGGGCAGGGATATGTTCATCCGCGTTATGTACGGCGCAAGAATGTCCCTGCTGGTGGGCGTTGTGGCCGCGATAGTCAATTTTGTTATAGGCGTGCTGTACGGCGGCATAGCAGGATTCTGCGGGGGCAGAGTGGATAACATAATGATGCGCATTGTGGATACCATAAGCTCCATCCCGATGATGCTTTATGTAATACTGCTTATGGTGGTGCTGGGGCCGGGGCTTCAGTCCATAATAATCGCAATGGGATTGACATACTGGGTAGGCATGGCGCGCATAGTGCGCTCCCAGGTGCTCAGCATGAGGGAGCAGGAATTCGTGCTTGCGGCAACGCTGCTGGGCGTGCCTTCGCACAAGATACTTACCCGCCACCTTATACCGAACGCCATGGGCCCCATAATGGTTTCCATAACCATGCAAATACCAAGCGCCATGTTTACCGAAGCGTTTTTGAGCTTTATAGGGCTTGGCGTATCAAAGCCCAAGGCTTCATGGGGCGCGCTTGCAAATGCGGCGCTGCCGGGATTGTATACCAATCCTTATCAGCTTTTCTATCCGGCGCTGGTCATGAGCATAACAATATTGGCGCTCAATCTGTTCAGCGACGGGCTTAGGGATTCGCTTGACCCAAGGCTTAGGAAGTGAGGAATACGGATATGGCAAGAAAACTGTTATCTGTAAGGGATCTTAAAACGTCGTTCTTTACCCACGTTGGCGAGGTAAAGGCCGTGCGCGGCATAAGCTTTGACGTGAATGAGGGCGAAGTGCTGGGCATAGTCGGCGAATCAGGCTCCGGCAAAAGTGTGACAAGCCTTTCCATAATGGGCCTGCTTCAGTATCCCGGCCGCGTGGTTGACGGCGAAATACTGCTGAACGGCGAAGATATACTGACATACAGCAAGGACCAGATGCGCAAGGTGCGCGGCAAGGAAATTGCAATGATATTCCAGGACCCCATGACCAGCCTTAACCCGGTTTACACCATAGGCAACCAGGTCATGGAAATGATACTGGAACACGAAAAGATGACCAAGCGGGAGGCCCGCGCACGCGCGATAGAGATGCTGAAGCTCGTCGGCATACCCGCGGCGGAAAAGCGCATAGACAGCTACCCGCACGAATTCTCCGGCGGCATGAGGCAGCGCGTTATGATAGCGCTTGCGCTTTCCTGCAATCCCAAGCTGCTTATTGCGGACGAGCCAACGACCGCGCTTGATGTAACGATTCAGGCGCAGATACTCAGCCTTATAAAAAGCCTGAATAAGCAATTCGGCATGACCACAATGCTCATTACGCATGATCTTGGCGTGGTGGCTACGGTTTGCGACAAGGTTGCCGTTATGTACGGCGGGCTGATAATGGAATACGGCACGGTGGATGAAATATTCTACCATCCGCGCCATCCGTATACGATGGGGCTGCTCGGCTCCATACCACATGTGGACGGCGGGGAAAAGCGCAGGCTTATACCAATAGACGGCACGCCGCCGGACCTTATAAATCCGCCAAAGGGCTGCCCGTTCAACACGCGCTGCAAATACTGCATGAACGTATGCACCCAGGAGCAGCCGCCATACTTTGCGGAAGATAAGCACAGGACAATGTGCTGGATGCTTGATGTCGACGCGCCCAAGGACAGCGACTATGAGATGAGGAAGGCTGGTGTTAACTATGGCAGGTGATAAGCTGCTGCAAGTTGAAAACCTGACAAAGTATTTCTATAAGCCGCAGGGCCTTTTCGGCGAAAAGAAGCAAACGGTCAAAAGCGTTGACCATATAAGCTTTGATATCATGCGCAACGAAACGCTGGGGCTGGTAGGCGAATCGGGCTGCGGTAAAACCACTGTTGGCCGCACGATAACGCGGCTTTATGAGCCTACCGACGGCAGAATAATTTTTGACGGGCAGGACATAAGCCACCTTACCAAAAAGGAACTGCTGCCATACCGCAAAAAGATGCAAATGATATTCCAGGACCCTTATGCCTCGCTAAATGCGCGCATGACGGTTATGGACATAATACGTGAAGCTCTGGATCTTCATTCCGACCTTAAAACGAAGGAAGAAAAGAGCAAGCGGGTGTATGAGCTGCTGGACCGCGTTGGGCTGATGCGCGAACATGCCAACCGTTATCCGCATGAGTTCAGCGGCGGCCAGCGCCAGCGTATAGGCATAGCGAGGGCGTTGGCGGTAGATCCGGAATTCATAGTGTGCGACGAACCGATAAGCGCGCTGGACGTTTCCATTCAGGCGCAGGTTGTAAACATGCTGGAGGATCTTCAGCGGGAATTTGGGCTGACCTATCTTTTCATAGCGCACGATCTTTCCATGGTGCGCCATATAAGCGACAGGATAGGCGTTATGTACCTTGGCAAGCTGGTTGAAATAGGCCCGAGCGAGGAAATATACAGCCATCACTTACACCCGTATACGGAGGCGCTGCTTTCCTCCGTGCCGGTACCCGATCCGGAAAAGGCAAGGGCAAAGGAGCAGATAGTGCTTCAGGGCGATATACCAAGCCCCATTGACCCGCCCTCCGGCTGCCGCTTCCGCACGCGCTGCCCACGCGCCTGCGAACAGTGCGCCCAAGCTGAACCGGAACTGAAGCCCGTTGGCAATGATCATTTTGTTGCGTGTCATTTGGTTAAGGCTGAATGATAAAAATATAAACGCAATAGCGAAAAAACAAGGAGGAAAACAAAAATGAAACGTTTAGTGTGCCTTATGGTAGCCGCCGCAATGCTGCTTGGCCTTGCCGCATGCGTACCCACAACGCAGCCGAACGAACCTGCCGCCACCGCTGCGCCCGGCGCAAACGAAACGGCACAGCCCGGCGACAGCACCGAAACCCCCGCTGCCGAGGAAGTATCGGACGACTATCTCATTTGGAACATAGGTATGGAGCCCAAAACATGGGATCCGCAGCTGAACACTTCCGGTGCCGGCGGCCACGTTATAATCAACCTTTACGACGGCCTTGTGCGCGACACTAAGGAAGGCATAAAGATGGCCACGGCCGAAAGCTACGAAGTAAGCGCAAACGCCGAAGGCGTAGCGGACACCGTATATACATTTAAACTGCGCGATGACGCCAAATGGTCCGACGGCCAGAGCGTTACCGCGAACGATTTTGAGTACGCCTGGAAGCGCGCCTGCTCCCCGGAAATGGCGTCCCCCTATGCGTTCCTTATAACCGATTATATAAAGGGCGCGTATGAATACTTTTCCGGTACCGGCTCGCGCGACGACGTGGGCGTAAAGGCGCTGGACGAGCACACCCTTCAGGTTGAGCTGATACAGCCCACCGCGTACTTCCTTAACCTTGTATCCTTCTTCACCTATATGCCTTGCCGCGAGGACATGGCCTCCACCGGTGAAGGTTGGGAAAAGGATCCCGCCAAGTGCATAACCAACGGCGCATTCTATCTGGAAGAATACAAGATAGGTTCCCATGTTTTGCTCAAGAAGAACGAGAATTTCTGGAACAAGGATAACGTTAAGCTTGCCGGCATAAAGGGACTGTTTATAACCGATGCCACCACCTCTTTGCAGGGCTATGAAGCGGGCGAAATAAACGTGACCAGCACCCTGCCCGGCGAGGAAATACCCCGCTTGCTGGCAGAAGATCCGAACTTTGTAAGTGAGCCCGCCCTTGGCACCACCTACATTGAGTTCAATATGGATGCCGAAATAGTTAACGATGTTAACGTGCGCAAGGCCCTCAGCCTTGCCATAGACCGCAAGCTGATATGCGATCAGGTGCTGCGCAACGGCGCCGTTCCCGCTGCTGCGTTCGTGGCGCCCGCGTTCAAGCTTTCCACGGGCGAAAGCATGCGCACCATGGATGAATACGGCAACGTGATGACCGAATATGAAATCAATCCCAACGGCGCAGAGGTTGAAAAGGCGCGTGAATATCTTGCCGCCGCAGGCTATCCCAACGGCGAGGGCTTCCCTGAACTTGACCTGCTCTATTATGAGACCGGCAGCATGAGCCAGATTGCCGAAGCTGTTCAGCAGATGTGGAAGGAGAACCTGGGTATAACCGTAAACCTGAAGGTTGAGGAATATGCCGTGTTTGCGAACACCGTAAGCTCCGGTAACTACACACTGTGCATGACCGGCTGGAGTGCGGACTATAACGATCCCATGACAATGCTTTCCCTCTTCACTGCCACCGGCCTTAACGACGCGCGCTGGAGATATAAGGAATACGCCGGTGTTCCCGATGACACCACGCTCAACCCCGAGAACCAGGCCTATGATGACGCCGTTATAATGGCCAGCAAGACCATGGGTGCCGAGCGCGACGGCTACCTGAAGGAAGCTGAAAAGGTGCTGATGGAGAACATGGTAATATGCCCCATACATTATGCCACCTATACTCAGGTTATAGATTATGGTAAGGTTGCAGGCCCCGGCAGGACGCCGATAGGCCAGTGGGACTTCCAGTACTACACCGTACTTGGCAAATAATCAGGCTTTCCGCTTTGGGCTGCCCCCGCATCTGAGACACGAGGGCGGCTCAGCTTTTTTATCGTCAGAAATCGTACTGCGTATAAAAAACCGTTTTGTGGTATAATTATAAAAATTGCCTTCGGGCGCAAAAAAGGAAGGATCTGCCGCAATGTGGATCAGCGTTGTTGAGGACGAGAAAACTTTAAATAATTTGATCACAAAATACCTTGAAAAGGAAGGGTACAACGTGCGCAGCTACACCACGGGGGAGGACGCCGTGGCGGGGATAGATAAACCCACGGACCTTTGGGTAATAGATATTATGCTGCCGGATCTGGACGGGTTCAGCGTTTTTAAGGAAGTTAAAAACCACGATAAAAATGTGTATACTATATTCATTTCCGCCAGGAATCAGGATATAGACCGCGTGGTGGGGCTGGAATTGGGCTGCGATGATTATATACCAAAGCCATTCCTTGTAAGGGAACTGGTGATAAAGGTAAACAAGCTGCTTAAAGCCGCGCCGCGTCATGCCGAAACGCTGGAACTGCCGCCGTATAAGATGGAGCTTGATAAGCACACCGTTATGGAAAACGGGCAGCCCATAAGCCTTACCGTTAAGGAATACGATTTGCTTGCATACTTTGCCGCAAATCCGGACAGCGTGCTGAGCCGCACGGATATACTGAACAAGGTTTGGGGCTATGATTATTTCGGTACGGACCGCGTGGTGGACGACACGATAAGAAGGCTTAGGCGAAAGCTGCCCAAGCTTTTGCTGGATACCGTTTACGGCCTTGGATACAGGCTGAATAAGGAGGGACTGTGAGCCGCTTTTCCGGAAGGGTATGGATGCAGGATAAGCCGCTTGCATATCAGCTTTTTGTAAAGCTGTCCATCTATTCGGCGCTTGTGGGCGCGGCGGCCATAGCGTATATGGCTGTATGCGTCTTTTCCGCAAAGCAGCTTACGGGCGAACAATGGGCCGAAATAGTTTGCCTGTTCATGATGGTGCTTACAGTTAATCTTTTCATTTCCCGCTCAATAACCGCACGCATAACGGAGCCGTTTGAAAAGCTGGCGAAGAATATGGGGCGGATAAGGAACAAAAACTGGAAGGAAAAGATATATCAGGTCAACCGTAAGGATGAAGTGGGCCGCATAATCAACACGCTTTCCGCCATTCAAACCAACGTAAACGAAATAAACGAGGATGAGGAGCTGTTTTACCAAAGCGTATCCCATGGGCTTAAAACGCCTATAATGGTCATACAAAACTGCTGCACGGCGTATCAGGACGGCATATACGGCGACGAAGCCATAGACATAATTATGCACGAAAGCGTTGTGCTTGAGGCGGGGATAAAAAAGCTGCTCTATGTTTCCTCGTTTGACCACATGCTTGGCAAGAAGAACGAGTTTGTGGCGGTGGACTTGGCCAAGCTTTGCGAGCAATGCGTTAAGCGCTTTGAAGCCAGCACCAACGGCGCAGTCATAGAGCTGGACGTGCCGCAGGGCATAATGATAAACGGTAATGCGGAGGCGCTGGAGACGCTTTTTTGCAACATAATAGAAAACGCCATACGCTACGTTAAAACAAAAATAAGAATATTCCTTAAAGAGGACGGCGCGAACTACATAATAGTTTTTGAAAACGACGGCAAGCCGATAGAGCAGAAAACCATGGAGATGCTGTTTGACAAATTCTATAAAGGACCAAAGGGCAGCTTTGGCCTGGGGCTGTACATTGCGCGAAAGATAGCCATTTTCCATGGCGGCGACATTTGGGCCGAAAACGTGGAAAACGGGGTGCAGTTCCATGTTGCGCTGAAAAAATATAACGAGGAGGAAAAATGATATGAATTACGATCTTTTATACACAATGCTCAATACAGAATCCGTAAGCGGCGGGGAAATACCGCTGCAAAAAAAGGTTGCGGCGTATATGCGTGAAGCCGGCTTTAACGTGGATACGGACAAAACGGGTAACGTTATTGCCCACATTAACGAAGAAAGCCCCGTAAGGGTGCTGATGAGCGGACATATTGACGAAATAGGCTTCCGCGTAACATACATAAGCGAAAACGGCATGATACATGTTAACAAGGCCGGCTATATACGCCCCGAGCTTATGCAGGGTAAGCGCGTAACGGTGCTTGGCAAAAAGCGCATAACGGGCGTTATGGGCATATTGCTCAAGGATGGAAACGTGCGCACGGATGTGGCGCTGAAGGATATGTATATAGACTGCGGCTTTACAACGGATAAGCAGGCGGCAGAATGGATAAAGCCGGGCGATTTCGTAACGTATACTTATGCATACGATATGCTGGAAAACAACTGCATAGCCGGCCGCGGGCTGGACGATAAGCTGGGTGCGTTCACCGTTATGCAGGCGCTTATGCGCGCAAAGGAGCTTAACGCAAGGGCGGGCGTATACGCGGCAGCCACCGTTGGCGAAGAAACCGGAATGCGCGGCGCTTATTTTGCGGCGGCACGCATCAAGCCAACGCTTGCCATAGCCGTGGATGTTATACATTCGTCGGACTACCCCGGATCCGATGTGGAGCGCTTTGGTAAAATAGACCTTGGCAAAGGGCCGGTGCTTGTGCGCAGCGCGTGCAGCAACGAACCGACCGTGCGCAGGATGGAGGACGCGGCAAAGAAGGCCGGCATAGCCGTGCAGTATGAAGTTGCGGGCGGCGCGACCGGCACGGATTCGGACAAAATGCACCTGAGCGCGGAGGGCATACCTATGGCGGTGCTGAGCATCCCGCTCAGATATATGCACAGCCCTAGCGAAGTGGGCTGCCTTACGGACGTGGAAGAAAGCATAGAGCTTTTGGCGCAGTTTATAGCCAGCCTTGACGAAAGCTTCACCGCTGATCCGTTTGAAGCGTAAAAAAGCGTTTAATATAACGGGATTCCGGCAATCCTCTCATCATAAAGATGGGAGGATTTTTTTATTATGAGAACAAAGCGAAGGATAATGCGGCTTATTGCCGCGGCATGCGCGGCGGCGGTGCTGAGTATGCAGGGCGCGGCGGGTGCGGCGCGGGCGGAGGCTATGGGCGGGATACTGAGGCTGCACATTATGGCAAACAGCGATTCTGCGGCGGATCAGCGCGCAAAACTTGCCGTACGGGACGCGGTGCTTGAAGCTATGGGCGGAATGCGCGGCTGCAAAAGCGAGGCGGAGGCGGAAGCGATGCTTATGCAAAGCGGGGCAGAGGTGCTTCGCACGGCCGAGGATACGCTGAAAAAATGCGGCATGGAATACGGGGCGCAGCTTATCATAGGCGAATTTGAATTTCCGGACAGGGTATACGCGGGCATACTTTATCCCAAAGGAAAATACAGGGCGCTGAGGATAATTTTAGGCGAAGGAAAAGGGCATAATTGGTGGTGCGTAATGTTTCCGGCAATATGCATAGACGCGGGCGAAAAGGGGGAAATTGATATAAAAGGGCTTGAAATGAAAAGCTGGATAATAGAAAAGCTGAAAAGCATAGACGGAGGAAAGCTATGGGAAAAAATAATGCGAAGGCTTGGCTGAGCCTTGCCATGATATTCGCGCTGTGCCTATGCATAGGCGGCGAAAGCATAGCGGCCACGCTTAGGGTAGGCTCGAGCGGGGAGGACGTGAAAACGCTGCAAACCAAGCTGAAGCGCTGGGGCTACTACACGGGCAGCATAGACGGCGTGTTCGGCGCGGGCACGAAGAAGGCGGTTATAGCCTTCCAAAAGAAAAACGGCCTTACGCCGGACGGCATAGTGGGCGCGGCAACGCTGAAGGCGCTGGGAATGAGCGCGTCTAACGGGTCGGGCTCGTCAAGCTCAAGCGGCACGAATACGGACGGCAACCTATATCTGCTTGCGCGGCTGGTTTACGGCGAGGCGCGCGGCGAACCGTATAAGGGGCAGGTGGCCGTTGCGGCGGTGGTACTGAACAGGGTGAAAAGCAGCCAGTTCCCCAACAGCGTAAGCGGAGTGATATACCAAAGCGGGGCGTTCAGCGTTGTGAACGACGGGCAGATAAACCTGACCCCCGATGAAACAGCGATAAAGGCCGCGCGGGACGCCATGAACGGATATGACCCGACAAACGGCTGTCTATATTACTATAACCCCGCAAAGACCACCAACCAATGGATGCTCAGCAAGCCGGTGCTTTTGGTGATAGGCAACCATTCATTCTTCAAATAAGGAGGGGGCATATGGACGAAAAGATAAGGCGCGAGGAAATGAGCGATATAGACGCCATGAACGCCATGGAAGAAATAGACTGCATAAGTACGGGCGAAGGCGCGGACGAGCTGAACGGAGTATGGAGCAGCGCAGGGCCGCGCGGAATATCGGACGGAGTGATGAACAGCATGGAACAGATACCGCCCGACGAATTTGAGCAGGGGCAGCCGGCAGAGCCCATGCGAGAGCGGCGCGGAGCCGGGGGCGGAATATGGCGCGCGGTCGGGCGCATAGGCGTGCCGGTGCTGCTGGCGGTTGCGCTGGCGGCAACAGCCGTGTGGGGAGACGGGCAAAGGGCGCTTGCCGAAGGATATAAGCAGAACAGCGAAAACATGTACCGCCGCGCATTCACGGAGCTGTGCGACGACATGAGCAATATGCAGACCGCGCTCGGCAAGCTGCGCGTGGCAGGCAGCGGCGGGCAATACATGCTGCTGCTTGACGATATATGGCGGCTTTCGGGTTCCTGCGTGAGCCTTATGAGCCAGATACCGTCGTCCCACATAGATACGGCGGAGCTGAACAGCTTTGTTGTGCGCATAGGGGATTACGCCCGCGCGCTGAGCAAAAAGGCGCTCAATGACGAGGAGCGCACCGCGGAGGACGAGGAGCAGCTTACCGCGCTTTACGATTCCTGCGCAAGGATAAGCCGCGAACTGAACGACCGCCTGAGCATAGGCGACGTACCCACCGCCGCCGTGACGAACGAAGGGTATTACGAAAGCGCATACGCGGACGAAGTTAAGCAGAGCGACGATATAGACAAATTCCCAACCCTTATTTACGACGGGCCGTTCAGTGAAAGCAGCGAAAAGCGCGAAGCCAAGGGACTGGGCACGGATGAAATTGACAGGGAAACGGCGCGGGCGACCGCGGAAAGGCTGACCGGAACGGATCGCATGGAGGACGCGGGGGAGACGGAAGGCACCATAGCAAGCTGGGACTTCACCGCGACCGATGAACAGGGGCGCGAAACGGGAATATCCATAGCCAAGCGCGGGGGGAAGATAGTTTGGTTCATGGGCAGCGCGGCGGGCGGCGAAAACCAAATGCCGGACGAGGCCACGCGGGAGCGCATGAAGCAGGCCGCGCTTGAATGGCTGGGCAAGGCGGGGTTTGATGATATGCACGCAACATATGCGCAGTATTATTCCGGCGCGGGGGTGATAAACTTTGCCGCGACCAAGGACGACATAATACTTTACAACGACCTTGTGAAGGTTTGGGTGGACATTGAAACGAATGAAGTAATAGGCGCGGACGCGCGGAACTATCTTTTCAGCCACACGGAAAGGGAAATGCCAACCCCTTCGGTAAGCCCCGAAGAAGCGGAGGCGAAGGTGAGCGTTAATCTTGAAATAGAATCAAGAGAGCTTGCGCTTATTCCCATCACCGTTGAGACGGAGCGGCTGTGCTACGAGTTCAAGGGCCGCTGCGGGGAGGATGAATATATTGTTTATATAGACGCGCAAACGGGAGCCGAGCAGCAGATATTCGTTATTATAAACACCGAAAACGGGCAGCTTACAGCCTGATTTTGGCACAAAAAGCAAAAAACCGAAAAATTGAGGGACTTTTATCGCTAAGCATTGACAACGGGCGAAAGGCAGTTAAAATATAGAAAACTGCCGCGGGAGAAACGCACATGTTCAACGCTTACGCCCAAGTTACCGCCGCATTAGACCGCGCCGTTACGGGACTTCCCGCCGGGCGGTCTAAAGCCGTTTATGCAAAAGGCTGCCATGCTATAGTCCCCTGCACGGATGAAGCATACGCAAATGATATTGCCGCGCGCTGCCGCGAAGCCGTGGGCTGCACGGCGGAGATAACAGGGAAAAGCATAGCCGTAGCGCTTGACGCAAATACGCTTGCTTCGCTTTTGCGAAAAGCCATGGCGGATGCAGAGCAGAGCGAGCGTGAGCCGGACGGCGATACGGACGAAGGCTATGCCGAGCTGAAGCTTATGACCCTTGCGCGCAAAGGGGACAGGGGGCTTTATGACACGGACGGCATAAAGCGTGCGGCGTGGCTGCTTATGGGCGTCACGGCATATCCGCAGGATGCCAAACGTACAGCGGCACGCATGAAGGAAGCGGCGCTTGCCGTTCGTGAGATGCTCAAGGATATCCCGACCAAGGAGCGGGAGAGCATACGCCGCGAATGCGGGCTTATAGGCATGGCCGGCAGCGCGCTGATGAGCGCGGGCAGGAAGATAATAGGTTTATAATAAGAGATATAAGAAACAAGGAGGATGGGGGAAATGACCATTCAATGGCTGGGACACAGCTGCTTTTTGATGACTACGGACGAGGGAACGCGCATACTTTGCGACCCGTGCGACGCGGCTACGGGCTACGAAATAGCGCCGCAGGAATGCGACATACTGACAATAAGCCACGATCATCACGACCATAATTATGCCGCGCTTGCGCTGGGCAACCCCGTAAGGATAGACAAAAGCGGGGAATACAGGGCGGGCGACGTGCGCATAAGCGGCATAAGCACATATCACGACCACGACGGCGGCAAAAAGCGCGGCAATAACATAGTTTTCGTATTTGAATTTGACGGCATGCGCATAGCCCACATGGGCGATATAGGCGAGGTGCCGGACGAAGCCACAATGGCACGCATGGGCAGAATAGACGTTATGCTCATACCCGTGGGCGGAGTATATACGATAGACGGCGAAGAGGCGGAAACAATAGTTGAAGCGATAAAGCCGAAGGTGGTAATACCGATGCACTATAAAACCCCCGCGCTTAAATTTGAGCTGAACGAGCTTGGCGAGTGCATAAAGCTGATAAAGAACAGGCCGGTGCATTACATGCGCAGCAGCACCGCGCACCTTAGCGCGGATACGCTGGGGAGCGACAGGGTGATAGTGCTGGACTACTCAAAGGAATAAATATGGAAGGAAGATCATTCGCCGCGCACGATTCGCGGCAGCTGCGGTATAGGTTCCCCTTCGGCGCGGTAACGGAAGGCGAAAGGATAACGCTGAATATAGATTGCGGCGCGGACGTGCGCAATGCAAAGCTCAGAATATGGACGGAAGGGCGCGAGCGCATAGAGCACGGCGTGCGCACGGACGCGGGCTTCGGCTTCACTTTTTACGCGGGCACGAGCGGGCTTGAATGGTATTACTTCCTGCTGGATACTGACGAGGGCGGCTACATACTGGGGAGCGAATCCCCGCTTGGCTGCGGCGGCAGCCGAATATTCACGCACGATCCTAACTCCTGGCAGATAACCGTATACGAACGGGAGTTTGAAACGCCCAAGGCCGCGGAGGGCGCGACGGCGTATCAGATTTTCCCGGACAGGTTCAATAGAATTGGCCGCGGCGGGCTTGCGCGCACCGAACGGCGGGAGGAACTTGGCTGGACAACCGTGAAGCACGAGGACTGGAACGAGGAGGTGCTTTGGACGCCGCTGCCCGGGCAGAAGGATTACGACCCGTGCGACTTTTACGGCGGGGACTTTGAAGGGATAGAGGCTAAGCTTGACTACCTGCAAAGCATTGGCGTTACGCTGATATATATGAACCCCGTGTTCGAGGCGCAGTCCAACCACCGCTACAACACCGGCGATTATCACCGCACGGACGATATGCTGGGCGGGGAAGAAGGGCTTAAAAAGCTCATCCGCGCGGCAAAGGCGCGGGGGATTGGCATTATGCTGGACGGCGTGTTTTCCCACACGGGGGACGAAAGCGTGTATTTCAACCGCAAGGGGAATTACCCGGGGCTGGGCGCGTATCAGGGCGAAGGCTCGGCATACTATGATTGGTACGAGTTCAGCCGTTTTCCCGATAAATACGGCTGCTGGTGGGGCTTTAAGTCGCTGCCGGAGGTCAACGAGACCAACCGCGGCTATATGGCGTTCGTCGCGGGGGTGATAGACCATTATGCAAAGCTTGGCATAGAAAGCTGGCGGCTGGACGTGGCGGACGAGCTGCCGGATGAATTCATTGCCTTCCTGAGGCGGGAGCTGAAGGCGAGAGCCAAGGACGGCATACTTATAGGCGAGGTTTGGGAGGACGCAAGCACCAAGCAGGGCGGCTGCGGGAGACGAAAATATACCGACGGGCGGGAGCTTGACGGGGTTATGAACTACGTTTTTGCAGACGCGGTAATTTCCTTCCTTACGGGGAAGCAGGATGCCGAGGCACTTTGCCTTGCGCTTACGGCGCTTAGGCAGAATTATCCAAAGCCCTTTTATGATTCCTGCCTGACCATGCTTTCAAGCCACGATACGGTAAGGCTTCTTATGGTGCTTGCCGGCGCGCCGGACAGGCGCAGCGTTTCGCGGGAGGTGCAGGCGCACTTCGTGCCGGAGGAAAGCAGGCTTAATACGGCGAAAAAGCTTATGACGCTCGCGCAGCTTATTCAGCTTACCCACCCAGGCATACCGTGCATATATTACGGGGACGAGGCCGGCATGCAGGGCATGGCGGACCCGTTCAGCAGGCGGACTTATCCCTGGGGCAGCGAGGATGCGGAAATACAGGGCCGCTTTAGGGCAATCGCCTCCGCACGGAAGGACAGCCGCGCAATGCGATACGGCAAATGCGTATTCGCCGCGAAGGATAAAGACGTGTTCATTACAGCCCGCTACGACGGCAATGAGACAGCCCTAAGCATAGTAAATCGGAGCGGTGAAGCAAAGCGCATTGCCGTAAGCGCGGCCGATTTTACCCAAGGGCCGGACGCGGACGGGCTGAAAATGCCGAACAGCATGACCGATGCGCTGACAAACCGGCGGTTTGAGGGCGAAAACGGCACGCTAAACATTGAATTGGGGCCATATTGCGGGGCGTTATTGAAATAATCCCAGCAATATGGTAGAATATAACCACGAAAAGAAACGCACCGTAAGGGGCGAAGAATATTACAACGGAGGATTAACAAAAATGATCGAAAAGACCATGACAATCGAACAGATACTGCGCACGGATGCGGGGCTGGCGGACATACTGCTTTCAAGCGGCATGCATTGCCTTGGCTGCGTAATGGCGAGCGGCGAAAATTTGGAGCAGGCCTGCGCGGTGCACGGCATAGATGCGGACAAACTGACTAAGCAGCTCAATGACTACCTTGCCAACAAATAATTCCCGCGCGGGACTGTTAAAGCTTGTGAGGGGGGCTGCGGTTGCAGCCCTTTATGCATTGTTCACGCTTGCAATCGCGCCCATAAGCAGCGGGCTTATGCAGCTTAGGCTGTCCGAAGGGCTGTGCGTGCTGCCGTATTTCGCGCCGGAGATGGCAATTGGCCTTTTTGTGGGCTGTGCGGCGGCGAATATGCTTACCGGGGCAATGTGGTTCGATGTTGTGTTCGGCAGCCTTGCAACGCTCGTTGCCGCGCTTATCACGGCATATATGGGCAAAAGGGGCATGAGCAAATGGCTTGCGCCGCTGCCCACGGTTGTTATGAACGCGCTTGTTGTGGGCGCGGTGCTGTGCTACGGCTATCAGGTAGGTGTAAGCTATCCGGTCTGCGCGCTGTATGTAGGCGCGGGGGAGGCAATAAGCTGCTACGCGGTGGGCATGCCGCTTTTGGCTGCATTGAATCCGATAAAAAAACACCTGTTTGGCTGAGAAAAAGAAGGATTGGACTGCACTCTTTCTGCCCAAATTTAAGATAAAATTGCCTAAATTTTGCACTTGCGCTGCGCTTTTGGGCGGGTTATAATGTTTACGATGAAAGAATTGTCAAGGGGCGGCCCCCAAGGCGGTTCTTTTTTTATGTTACCATCAGTTGATAAGAGCACACAAGCCCTAAAGGTTTGCTTTGGGACACTCCTGCGTTCTCGTCGCTTGAATTACCTCCAGTAGTACTGCGCTCCTCGGCCTTGGATTGCCCTCAAAGCAATTCCTTTAGGGTCTTTGAGTTTTAGGAGCCAAAGAGTATGGCAGAGCAAGGAGGACGAATGCAGGAATACTAGAGGTCTTTCAAATGAGGACGACACAGCTATGCCGTGCTATTTGGCTCCTAAAACCTTGTGTGTCCTTGTCAACTGATGGTATTAGCGTCCGGAAACGGGCGCTTTTTTTGTACCCAAAAACGTTTATACCCGAAACGGGAGAAAGGAGAAAGCATGAACGAAAGAACAAAACAGCCTGCCGGACGGGAGGCGGTGAACGCGGCGCTGAAGCAGCTCATGAGCGAAGGCGTGGAGGTGAACACGGGCGAGGGAACGGAAGGAGAGGAGGAGATATCCCTTGCCGAAAAGGTACGCGAAGCATACGAGGGCAGCATAGAGTACAGGCTCGGCTGCCAGATAATGGACGGGCTTACGCAGGGCTACGCGCTGACAAGCGACGATGCGGAAGCCATGCTGACCGGCGAATACGCGCCTAAGAGCAGCGAAATTGTGGGCGCAAGGGCGGCGGAAACGCTCAAGCGCATGGAAAAGGAAGGCCGGCTTGCAAGGGGCATAGAAAGCTACCTTGCGGACGGCGAATTTCTGCAAATGCTGCGCCAAATGCCCGCGGAGCTTGCAATAAGGATAAAGGAGGCGGAATGGGCCGCGGAGGGCGCGAAGAACGCCCGCAGCGACGGCGAGCGCGACGCGATAGAAAAGCTGAAGGCCCGCCAAGCGCTGCCCACGCCCATGAGAACCATTATACCCGTGAGCGCGGAGCCGGACTTTTCAACCATGAGCAGTGAAGAATTTGCCCGCTTCAAGCGGCGCAGGTTCGGACAGTGAACAAAAAACAGACAATAATGACGAAAAAGAAAGGAATAACAAATTATGAACACCACCAATTCAACCCTTAATACTACCGCCCTTAACAAGGACTATTACGACAGGCAGCTGCTTGAGGGCGCAAAGACCCGCTTTGTATTCACCAAATACGGCCAGAAGCGCACCGTGCCGCTGAACAACGGCAAGCACGTTGAATTCCGCAGATGGAATCTTTTTGACGTGGACGACAATATGTGCGCGCTTGAGGAGGGCAAAACGCCCGAAGGCCAGTCCCTTTCCCAAAGCAGCGTGGAGGCCACCCTTGCGCAGTACGGCGCATATGTTGAGGTGAGCGATATGCTGGAGGATACCGCGTACGATAAGGTGTTGAGCGACAGCGCGGAGCTGCTGGGCGAGCAGATAGGCACCGTTATGGAATGGGTAACAAGGGACGCCGTGTGCGGCGGCACAAACGTGCAGTACGTTGGCGGGAAAACCGCAAGGAACCAGATTGATTCGACCGATACCCTTACCGTGAACGAAATACGCAAGGCCGTGCGCACGCTTAAAAAGGCCAAGGCGCGACCCTTTGCGGACGACGGGCGCAGGCCACATTATATCTGCATCTGCTCTCCGGACGCAGTATATGATCTTCAGAACGACAGCCTGTGGCAGGACGTTTCCAAATACAGCGGCGCGGAAAACATATATTCCGGCGAAATAGGCAGGCTGTTCGGCGTTGTTTTCGTTGAATCGACAGAGGCGAAGGTCATACGCCAGGCTATGCTCACAAAGCTCGTTTCCCACGAAGCGGGAAGCGACACCTTCACCGTTGCCGAAATGACGGACAGGGCTGCGGAAACGCTTATGCGCCTGAAAAAGGTGACCGTGGGCAGCGCAACGTATAACGTGAAAAGCATTGATAAGGCGGCAAAGAGCATAACCCTTACAGTAAGCCTTTCAAACGCGCTTGCAAAGGACTCGATAGTATACACCACCGAGGCCGGCAAGCTTGACGCGAACAAGAAGGCGGCGGACGTACACATGAGCGTTATATTCGGCAGGGACGCATACGGGGTTATAGACCTTGAAAACGGCGCGCTTGAAAGCATAGTTAAGCCGCGCGGCAGCGCAGGCGCGGACGATCCGCTCGACCAGCGCGCAACTGTGGGCGCGAAGGTGACGGGCTTTGCGGCGGTAATACTGAACGAGCTTTGGATAGTGCGCATAGAGCACGGCGCGAGCGCCTAAGCAAAAGGAAAGGAGCAAAAGCGGATGAACGCGGCGGAGGATATACGCATTGACGCGCAGGAGCAGACGGAGATAATGCTGCCGCTTTTCCCGGGGATAGAGGACTATCCCTGGGAGGGCGGGGTGAACGGCACGTTTTACAGAATCAAGCGCGGAATAAAGGTGAAGGTGCCCAAAAACGTGGCGGAGCTGATAGAGGAAAGCGAAATGCTGCGCGAACAGAGCAGGAACGAAACCCTTGCATACAGGCGCGGCATGGGCAAAAGGCTTGGGTAAAGGAGGGATAACAAATGACGCTGAACGACATTATAGTCAGCGCGCTTATACAGACAGGCCGCGGGCACGACGCGCAGACCATGGACACCTGGCGCGACAAGCTGACAGGCTTTGCAAACGACGCGATAATGGACCTTGCGCTTACGGTGCGCCCGATACGCACGGAGAAGGCGGCGATAGCAAACGGCCGCATAGACTGCAATGCGCTTGAGCGCGAATGCATAAGGGTGATGAGCATACGCCAATGCGGGCGCGAGGCGGATTTTTATGCGGACGAACGTAGCGCGGGCATGGTCAGGGTGAACGCGGAGGACGGCGAGGCAGAGATAACGTACCGCTTTATGCCAAGAATGCTCACGAATGCCACGGACGAGCCGGAGCTGAACGAAGCGTGCCAGCAGCTTATAGTGACCTATGTTGTTGCGCGGGAGCGGGCATCGGGCGAGGTCAACACGCAGCGCGGCGGCAACATATATTTTCAGCTTTATGAAACCGGCAAGCAGAAGCTAAGGCCGCACATGGGCGGCAGGGATGCATATATGCTGAAGAACAGGTGGTGAAAGCATGGCAAGGGCAATATACAGAATAAACGAGTTCATAGGCATTGACCAATCCCGCGACGAAAACGCGCTTAAAAGCGCAATGAGTCCGGACGCCTGCAACATGGACACGGCGGGCGGAAATTTGAGCGTGTGCCGCGGCTGCGTAAGGCATATTGAAGCGCCCATACCCGGCACGGGGGATATTCACGCCATACGCATATTTTCAACGCCGGACGGGGAAATGTTCATAGCCGCGGCGGGGGAGAGCATATATGCATACAAAAACGGCGCCTGGCAGGAGATATACGCCTTCACCACCCCGCTTGAAAAGCACCGCTTTGATTTTGCGCAGGCGCAGATAAATTCAAAGGATAATCTGATAATAGCCACCGGCGAGCGGCAGCTTATAAAGTTCGATGGGGACGAGGCAAAGCCCTTCGGCAGCGCGGAAGGGGTATCCGACAAAAAGGCCGGATATTTGGCGATGTACAGAAGCCGCCTTTTCGCCGCGGGAGACCCGGAAAATCCGAACAGGCTTTATTGGTCCCAGCTTCCCGGCGGGGGCAGGAGCATAGAAAACTGGGGCAGCGTTGAAGCAAGCCCGAATGTTGAAGGCGGGCATACGGAGGTGGGCAGCATGAAGAGCGACCCGATTGTGGGCCTTTCCGCGCTGAGCAACCAGCTTATCATATTCAAGCGGGACAGCATATATCGCCTGCTGGGCGATAAGCCGGGCAACTTTATCGTTGAAGAAGTTGAAGGCCGCACGGAAACGGCAGTGTACAGCGCGATAGTAAAGCGGGCTGGCAGCCTGTTTTTTCTTACGCAGGGCGGGCTGTGCATTTTCAACGGCGTGAACGCCCAGCTTATGGGCGACGCGCGGCGCATACAGAACGCGCTCATGTCCGCATCCACCGCCGCAAGCCGCGGGGCGATATGCCGCGATAAGCTGTATTTTACGATAGACGAAGGCGGCGGATACGCCAATGCCGTAATAGAATACGACATTATGCGCGCCGCGTATATGATAAGGCGCGGCTTTAAGGCATACGATATTTGCGCAAGCGGCGGCACGCTCTATATTGCCAACGAGAACCGCCGCATCTGCCGCATGGACGAAGGCGAAACCTACGACGGCGCGGAGATAAACGCATACTGGAACACACCCGTGTGCGATCTTTACGACAAGGGCAGCATAAAGAGCATGAAGCGGCTGTATCTTCGCGGCAGGAGCGACGCGCGCGACAGCGCCGCGCTTATAGACATGCACATTGGCCAAAATGCCGCCGCGTACAGAACCCTTTTGCCAAAGGACGAAAGGACGGTGCTTGAAGTGCCGCTGAAGAACGAAGGCAGAACCTTTTCCATGCGCATATATAACGAAGCCGGCGGGCGGTTCGCGCTTAAAAGCGGCATGGAGCTGGAATTTGAAACGCGAAGGAGGACGGAATAAATGGCGATGGACATGCGGGCGCTGTACACCATTGCATTAAGCGCCGTAAAGGAAAGCCCCACGGCCGAGGACGACATGAAGGCCAACGAAAACTGCTTAAACCAGAACTTTATAATACTTACGCAGAAGATAGAGGAGCTTGAGGCGCGGCTTAGGGCGCTTGAAAGCGGAAACTGACAAAGGAGGAAAAACAAACATGGCAAGCTATTACCTGAAAGGATACACCACGCCGGACGGCGTGAACAGCCGCGCGGACGTGCGCGAATGGCAGAATAAGCTGGGCGTAAAGGCGGACGGCATATGGGGCCCGAACACGCAGGCCGCATACGAACGATATGCAAGCGCAAACTCAATGAGCAAATTTCAGGAGTATTACGACACTATTTTGGGCGCGCTGAACGTGCCGAGCATATCGGTAAGCGTGCCGAGCAAGGCGGAGCTGAAGGAGGACATATCAAGCTACCTAAGGCCGGGCGTTGATCTTGCAATATCAAAGCGCCGCGCCGCGGGCGAAACCGCAAAGGCGGAGCTTGACGCGGACGCGGTGAGCAGGGGCATGGGCGCATCGACCTATGTATCGAGCATGAAGGAGCGCGAGGACGACGACGTGCAGAGCGACATTTCAATCATGGAAGCGCAGTATACCGCGACCCTTGCCGAGCGCATTGCCGCCGCGCTTGAAAAATATCAATCCATGAGCCTTCAGGCGCAGCTGCAGAACGCGCAGTACGCATACAATGCGCAGACCACGGCGATGAATTTGGCCTCCCAATGGTTCAATTCATATATGAACAACGCGGCGCGCCGTTAAGGGCAGCGGCGGCAGAGGCGGCAGGAGCGGCCTTGCAAGCAAAAATATGTCCACGCTGGACTATGTGCGCTTCGTAAGCGGGCTTAGCGCGCCGGAAAGATCCATGCTGTATAACTCCGGCGCGAGCGAATGGGTAATGATGCGCACGGAGCTTGAGGATGCGCTCGGCAAGGACGGCTACCGCACCGTGCGAAGCGCGTTCCCGATACTGGGGAGCGCGGGCGTGAAGAGCATATCCAACAAAAATTACGACAAGGCGAGGGATACATGGCGATGGGCAAGGTGACGAAAAGCTTTAAGGTGACGCTGGACATTGCAAGGAGCATTTCAAACAGGGAGTTCAGCGTGGTTGAAGGGGACACGGGCAACACGCTGAGCATAACGCTCAACGACGACGGCAAGGCGGTTGACCTGACCGGATGCAGGGTGCTTGCGCTGTTTTCAAAATCGAACGGCGAAACCGTGTGCCAGGACAGCGCGGAGCAAAACGGCGGCGTGACAATAGGCGGGCAGAGCATGAACGAAATAAGCATAGAGCTTTTTGCCTCCTCCGTTGCGCCGGGAATGGTGGAAAGCGAAATACAGGTGTATTCCGGAAGCGACTTAACAACGCTTGTAACATCGGCGCAGTTCAATTTCAAATGCAGGCGCGGCATATTGAACGGCGATACGCTTGCCGCCACAAGGGAATATCCGCTGCTTACGGCGCTGATAAAGGAAACGCAGGCCATGCAGGCAAGGCTTGAAGCAATGCTGAGCCAAAACGAGGCCATAGCCGCGGCGGAAAAAGAGAGGGCAAGCGCGGAGGCGATACGCAGGCAGGCGGAAAAGCAGCGCGTGAGCAGCGAAACGCTCAGGAACAACGCCGAAGCCGGCCGAAGCACGGCGGAGAGCGGCAGAAGGAGCGCGGAGACGGCGCGCGTGAATGAATTCAATGCAATAAAGGCCCAAGCGGAGGCGCTTATTGCCGAGCTTGAGGCGGCGAAGGGAGGAGCATGAGCATGACGCGCAGGGAAGAATTCACCGCATGGATATGCGCGCAGACGGGCAGCGCATACGTTTGGGGAGCGCAGGGGCATAAGGTGCGGCGCGACGGAACGGTATATATGAACCAAAGAAAGGTGAGCGATAATTTCGAAAGCTGGGTAAGGCAAAGGGAGAACGGCGAAGAAAACGCGCGGCGCGCCATAAGTGGCATAAGGCAAAGGCTCACGGAGGGCGCAAACGAGGTTACGTGCTATGATTGCAGCGGGCTTATAATGGCCTACATACGGGACATAAAGGGCTACACTACGCGGGATCTGAGCGCACGGGGGCTTTTTGCCATTGCCAAGGAAAAGGCGAAGGAAGGGCTTATAGCGGGCGATCTTGTGTTCCGCCACAACGGGGAAAAGATAACCCACGTGGGCGTATATATCGGCAGCGGATACGCCGTGGACGCGCGGGGCAGGGACAGCGGCGTTATAAAGCAAAGGCTGGACGCGGCCGGGTGGAACCGGTTTGCATCGCTTGAAATGCTGAACGAACAGGGCATAGGCACGGTTGACGCGGCCATGCCCTCCTACGGCCGCTGCACGGGCAAAAGCGTATATGTGCGCAGCGGCGCGGGCGGAACATACCCGATTCTTGCAACCGCGCACAGGGGAGACAGGCTCATAGCTTTGCCGGAGCAAAACGGCTGGCACAGGATTGCAATATGCTGCAAGGGAAAGCTGCTAACGGGATACATGAGCGCAAAATATATAGAATATGCATAAAGGAGAAAGAAAAAATGAGGAACGAAATGGGCGATAAAATAGCAATGTGGATAAAAAGCGCGGCTGCGGCAATAGGCGGCGCGGCGGCGTACCTTTGGGGGCCGTGGGATGCGCTGATAACGGCGCTGATAGCGCTTGTAGCGATAGACTACGTTACGGGCGTTATATGCGCGGCGGTGAACGGAAAGCTTAACAGCGGCGTTGGCTTCAAGGGGCTTATGAAAAAGGCGCTTATATTCGCGCTGGTAGCCGTTGCCGGCATTGCGGACAGGGTGATACCCGCGGCGAATCAGGCCATACGCGCGGCGGTGATATTGTTTTACACGGCGAACGAGGCCATAAGCATAATGGAAAACGCGGCGGAGCTGGGCCTGCCCGTGCCAAAGCGGCTAAAGGGCATGCTGACAAAAGCGCAGAACGAGAGCGAGGCCGAATAAAACGGCCTTGCCCGCCGGGCGAATGCGGATTATAATTAAGCATATCTATCCCGAAAAGGAGAAGGACATGCTGCCGCAGGACATAAAAAAGCAATACGACACAAGCCGCGCCCGCGCCGAGGCAGAGGCCGCGCAGCGCAAGCACGCCGCATATACCGCCATGCCGAGACTGAGGCAGATTGACGAGGAGATAAGGCAGGTATCCTTCAACAGGGGGCTGGAGCTGATAAAGGCCGAAAACCGCGACCAAGTTAAAAAGGATACGGCGGAAAAGCTTGCCGCGCTTTACGCGGAGCGGGCGCGGATGCTGAGCGAGCGGGGCATGAGCACGGACGATCTTCTGCCGCGCTACGCCTGCGAAAAATGCTCCGACACGGGCTACCTTGAAAACGGGGAGCTTTGCCCGTGCGCACGGCTGAAGCTGGCAGGGCGGAAATATTCATCCTCCGGCATAAGCGAAAACGCGGGCTTTGACCGCTTTAACGAAAACATATTCAAAGACCCCGAGCAATTAAAGCGCACGCGCCGCGCGGCGGAGATTTGCGCCCAATATGCCGAAAACCTTGAAATAGGCGGGGCGAAGGGGCTGCTGCTCATGGGCGAAACGGGCCTTGGCAAAACCTTCCTTATGGACAGCATAGGGCGCGAGGCGATACGGCGCGGCTACAGCGTGAAAAAATACACGGCATATAATTTGATAGACGCGGCGCTGCGCGCGGTACGGCGGCACGAGGCCGGGCCGGAGCTGACGGGGGCGGAGCTTTTATTGCTGGACGATCTCGGCACGGAGCCGATGATACCGGGCGTTACGATAGAAACGCTTTTTGCCGCCATAAACGAGCGGCAGTTTTCCGGCAAGGCCACGGTAATAGCCACAAACCTTACAAAGAACGAGCTTTTCACCCAATACGGCGAGCGCATATTCTCCCGCCTGTTCGCCTCCCGCGAGTACGCGGCGATAACGCTAAGGGGGAAGGATTTGAGGATGTAGAAACTCCCTCAGCTATGCCGAGGCTTTTGAGCAGATGGCACAATCCGCAGGTGTAAAACGTTGCGGTGTAGCTGTTTATGTCGGGGCCTGGCGTGTAGTCAAATACCCAGGAATACGGATTGGGCGTGCGCGTGCGGCTCCTTTCAGCGCTCTGCTTCAGCTTGACCTGTGCATTAAAGGCCAATATATACCGCCGCAAGCATTGCGCCGCTGAGTATATTCACAAGGAATCTGTCGTCGCGGTCAAATTCGTTCACATTTGCTAGTATGCTTTGGTAGCGCGCCTTTGCCGCACCTCCGCATCAAGTTAGTGTTATTTAACCGATGTCGTTATATAGCAGCGGCCGCGCAAATGCAAGCATATAAATTTACAGAAGATCCCTGTAATACAACCCGCCGGTCCTGCGGAAATCGGGCGCCTGCCCGTTTACGAACATGTCGCATATGCGCATGGCTTCCTCCCGCGGTTCGGTGGTAAAGCGCAGCGTTATGAAATCCACGCCGCCGTAGGACTTATCCCCAATGTAAAGCGGCACGCTGTTAAGAAGCTCCGTATATTTTTTATTGCGGCACAGCATTGTGAATCGCTCCTTCTTTTCGTCTATAAGCACGTTTTTGCCCGTGCAGCCGCCGCAGCCGTTTTCGCCTTTGGCGGGGCAGGCGCGCATTTTCATCAGCGCAAGATAGCCGTAGCCTATTATGCCGCGGCGCATATTGCCGCCAAGCCTGCGTATAAGGTTCATTTTCAGTTCAAACGAAACCGTTGCGTCCGCAAGGCCCAGCGATTCAAAAAGCTCAAGCGAGTGGCTGTTGAGTATGTTCAGCGAGCTGTCCCCATGCACGCTAAAGCCCATCTCAAGCCCAAGCTGCACCGTGCCCAAATTGTCCGCCGTAACGTGGCGAAGGCCGGCATTTTGCAGCCGAATAAGCTTTTCCCTAAGCCTTGGCATGTCCTCCGGGAAGCAGAGCGCGGGCAGCTCGGCAAAAAGCCTTTCGCCGAAGCGGTCTATCAGTTCCTCGTGCGCAATTATTTCATCCACGCCGAGTATTATCGCCTCCGCAGCGGGATTGTCGAAAAGCTGGGAATAATCCTCAAACCTGAGCCGCAGCGCGGGCGCGTTGGGCGCGGCGTGCGGAAGGGGCGGTGCGGGCACTGCTCCCGTGTTTTTATATGGTTCCCTTGCGGTGCGCTGGGCGGCTATGTCTGCTATCGCTTCGCGGCGCATTGCCTTAAGCGCGGATACGGGCAGTATTGCGTCAGCATCCATGTCAAATTCGGCATGGTCAATATAATACGGCGTGCCGCCGGTTTGGCCTATCGCCTTCAGCGCGGATGCTTCGGTAACGGGCTGCGTTTTGGCCCGCTCCGCCGCGGGGCCGTGCACGCTCGCGCTGAATGTGCCGTCCGTCATGAACAGCTCCGCTTCCTGCCCTATGTGTACGCTTAATCTTGCGTAAAGCGGAACGGTCTGCGGTTCGGAAGCATAAAGCGCGGCAAGCTTTGGCAGCACCGCCGCGGCGGACATAACGTCCTCCTTGCTGCGCGCGCCGAACATATCCGCCGTGCGGCGGCCGGTATAGTAGCCATCGGTAAAGCCGCTTCGCGAAAACACGGCCTTCAGCGTTTCTATATCCGGCTTTTCGCCGTTCTCCGCCCTTCTGCACGCGGTAATGGCAGCGGCTACGTATTCGGGCCGCTTCATGCGCCCCTCTATTTTCAGCGCGTGTATGCCGCTCTGCATCAGTTCGTCCATGTGGCCTATAAGGCACATGTCCTTGAGCGAAAGCGCCCGCTCCTTTTTACCCAGCCTGAAATTAAGCCTGCACGGCTGCGCGCAAAGGCCGCGGTTGCCGCTGCGCCCGCCCAGCATTGCGCTCAAATAGCACGCCCCGCTCATGCACATGCAGTGCGCCCCATGCACAAAGCATTCAATCTGTATGGGCGACGCAGCCTGAATTGCGCGTATCTCTTTTGCTGAAAGCTCCCGCGCAAGCACCACCTGCTTAAACCCGAGCTTATCGAGCAGCACCGCGCCTTCGGCATTATGCACGGTTGTCTGCGTGGAAGCATAAAGCGGCAGCTCGGGGTACCGCGCGCGGATAAGGGACATAACGCCCATGTCCTGCACTATCACCGCGTCCGCGTGCGCTTTGGCAATATCGTCAAGTTCAGCAGTCAATGCGGCGAACTCATCGTCCGTAACGAGCGTATTCAGCGTTACAAACACCTTCACCCCGCGCTCGTGGCACTGCGCAACGGCCTCGTCAAGGCTTGTTTCGGCAAAGTTTTCCGCATTGCGCCGCGCGTTGAAGCCCTTCGCCCCAAGGTACACCGCGTCCGCGCCCGTGCGCAGGGCTGCCTTTAGCTGCTCCGCCCCGCCAACCGGCGCCAGTATAAGCGGCCTTTCATATGCGTTCGTGTCCATGCGCTGTGCCTCCCTTTATCAAATCATTACACATACCTTTTTATCTCCACCACCAGCTTGCCCTTTTTGCTTTGGCCCGATACGGCGGAGAATATGAACCTTCCGAATCCGCGGGCGGAGATTATGTCCCCCTCTTTTGGAGCAGCGGAAGGGCCCTTTGCAAGCGCGCCGTTCACAAATACGCGCTCCGCCGTGAAAAGCTCCGCCGCATCGCCGCGGGAAAGGCGAAACGCCTGCGCGATCAATGCATCAAGGCAAAGGCTTGATACGCGCACAATGCCCTCCTCCGTACGGAAAAGCTCACCTTCCGGCACAACCGCGCCCGCGCGGCAGACAACGCTCGTCCGCCCCACGGTTTCAAGCGTATCCGCAAAGTACGGCGCAAGCGGTGCTTCAACAAATGCGTATGCACGCTTGCCGCGCACTATTATGTCGCCTATCTTTTCGCGCTCAACGCCTGTGTGCATAAGCGCGCCCAGGAAGTCGCGGTGGGTAAGGTCGGACGCGAACTTCTCGCTCTTTGGCGCGATTTCTATTATGTCTATCGGGTAGCCTTCCGTGTCGCCTCCCTCCGCGTAGCCAAAGCGCGCCATGCGCCGTTCGCACCCCTCCGCCCCGCCGTAAAGCGAATACGGCGCGGGCAACGTGCGGGCTATGGACGCAAGGGCGGATTGCTCGTTCAGCGAAAGAAACCCGCTGTACAGCAAGCAGCCGCGCCCGTCCGCGCGGCGGGAAAGCTCCGCAAAGCGTTTTTTCAATAATTCCGTATCGTTATTCATGAATGCGTTATTGCTGCTCCCGCTCGAACTCCACCTTATATGCCCCAACCACCTGCTTGCAGGGTATTGCGGCGGCGTTGGTCACAGAGAACATCTGCCGCGGGTAAAGCACCTGCGGCTCGGTCGGAAAAACGGGTACTGATTTGCCCGTGCTTTGGCCGCTTGTGCCGGTCTTTGTTAGCCAGGTAAAGCTGCAATCACAAAATTCCTTGGGGAAGTCTATCTTTTCCGCAGGGCACAGCACATAATCAAGCGCGCGCGGATAATAGCAGCCGGCGTTGTCCTTTTCCGCCGGGCAGCCGCCCTGTATGCCGACCCCCGTGAAGCTTATGCGCAGCATGTCCGTTTCAAACGCAACGGTTTCGCCCTCCCGTGTGAAGCTCCCATCCACCCATGCGCCTATGTTTATCCAGCCGCGTGTGCCGTCCTGCGCCTCCACGGCGGTGTTGAACTCAACGTATGGCGTGCCGCCGCGTATTTCCGCGTTTATCCTGAGCACGGGCCTTAGCGATTTGAACCCGTGCGGCACCAGCGCGCGGAGCCTATCCTGCTCCACCTCATATGCCATAACGAATTGCTCTATATGCATAGCATCCTCCGCAGATTTTCTTTCCTTTATTATATTGCCCGCGCCGCGTCCGCACAACAGGGAATATTGTTTAGGTACCTTGACAAATTCCGTCAAAGGGTGCAAAATGTCAAGGTACCTAACAATTATACAAAGGAGCGCACTTATGTATTCATATAATGAAAAGGACACCGTGGGCAAGCTTGTTTCCAACTTTTGGAAAATAAGCCGCGTGCTCAGGGATACCTACGACGGGCGCGGCAGCCAGCGGCGCGTGCTCACGGTGCTGCTGAAAAGCGGCGATGTAATAACCCAGTCCGCCATTACCGAGCGGCTGGACATTCAGCCCGGCTCCGCAAGCGAGGTGCTTGCAAAGCTTGAAGCGGCGGGGCTTATACAGCGCACCGCCAACGATAAGGACCGCCGCACCATAAACATATCGCTTACGGAAGAAGGCCGCATCGCCGCGCAGGAAGCCTATGCCAAGCGGGACAAGGTGCGCCATGAGCTGATGAGCAACCTTAACGAAACCGAGCAGGAGGAGCTTTTGAAGCTGCTTGAAAAGCTTACGGCGGACTATTCCGCCCGCTATCCCAAGAAAAGCAGGACGAACGCATAACATGAAGCTGATATTCGAATATATAAAACGCCATTGGATCTCATTTTTGCTCTCCACAATGTTTTTAACGCTGGAAGCTGCGGCGGATCTTTTGCAGCCCACGTTCATGTCCTATATTGTGGATAGGGGCATAAAGAACGCGGACGTTGACCAAATTCTGCATTACGGGCTTATAATGCTCTGCATTGCCGCCGTTGGTGCGGCCGTCCGTTTCGCTTTTGGGCAGACAAGGCGGCGTTTGCCGCCGATTTCCATTCGGAAAATGGCGCTTGCTATTGTGGAAAGGACGAATAGCAAGCAAATCAAGTGGGGCCCCACTTGAGAAAATTGCCGCGCCTGCCCCCTGCTGAACTTGCAGAATAGCAAGCACAGCAGGTGTAGCTACACTCTGCGATTTTTGCAAAATCCAGTTTACTTGCTAACCCCATAAATGGAGTTAGCAAGCAATGCACGGCGGTACCCACTCGTACAAAAACTTGTTGGGCAGCATCCCAAACCCTTTAGCAATTTTAAAGAAATTGGCTGCGCACCGTTGGCGCTGTTCCTCGTAAAAATCGTAATAAGGCAGTTACGACTTTTGCGTTTTTTCCTGCTTAAAACTTTTCTCGCAATCGGCAGTTGGGAAAGTCCCCTCCATAGCCATGGTGCGAAGATAGGCACTAAGATTATCCGTGCCAGACTCTATCATTCGCTGCTTGATGGCAGCAAGCTCTTTTTCGTCTACAAAGAATTTGACCTGTATCGGTCGCTTACGATTTCTGTTATCCGGCATAAAAATTCCTCACTTGCTTGTTCTATAAAATACAAAGCAGCTCAGATAGCTTCTTGATCTGATAATCCACAATCCCTTCACCGAACTCTGCACCTTGATATTTTGCAAGCCCGTTCTTAATCCAAACAGTTTTCATACCCAGTGCTTTGGCAGGGATCATATCATTGTCCAGCCGATCACCGACCATCACGCTTTTCTCGGCACAGCACCCTGCGATTTCAAATGCTCTTTCAAAAATTTTCTTGTTCGGTTTAGCATATCCGATTTCTGCGGATGCAGCAATCACGCCAAAGAACTTCCGTAAGCCCCAAAGCTCTAGGCGTTCGGCTGTTCCAGAACTCTGATTTGCGATAATCCCAAGTTGATACCCTTTACCACAGAGAGCAGCCAGTGTGTTGTGTGCATCTGAGTAGGGAACTTCATCTTCCGGGTGCCACGGCGTTTTCGTTAATCCAAAATGCTTGATCGCGACAGAATTGCCATCAAGACCTTGCTTTGCAAAAGCAATACGGGCATTGTCAAATTCCTGAAAGGTGATACTGGTGCCGGAAATCATATCTCGTACCCGATGATCGTAGGCGGCTGCTTCATCAACGAGTGTCGAGCCGACGTCAAAGAAAATCCACTGGGCCATGTGAAATCCCCTTTGCTTGTACTAGTTCATGTTCCAGCACATCTGCAAAGCGCTGTATCGGCACTGCAAGTGTTTCTGCATAGTAAAAGGTCAGTTTATCCTCCTTATATTTCAGCGGATTTCTGCGAACCTTTAACGCATATTGCATTGCGTCTGCATCGGGGCAAAGATTATTTTCCAATGCCCATTCTGCGGCGGCGGTCTTTGCGATAATTCTGCCGGTGCGAAGGGTATAAATGCACCGTGCAATATCCAGCAGCCAGCCAAATGTGTAGAAGCTCCGTCCGGTGCTCTGTGCATATTGTCTGATTGTTTCATAGTGGTGTTTCACATCGGCATACAGCTCTTTGAAAGCGGGATAATTCAAGTTGTTTCTAATATCCGCCCCATACAAAAGAACGCTGCTCTCGACCAGCTCTGCCATGCAAAAGCTGTCAAACACATAACGGTCGGTAACTCTTTCTCCGCTGGTTCCCCAATATACGACCCGGTCAGACGCACCTGAGAGGAACGCATCTAACGTGAGCATACCGCCTTCAAAGGAACGGTAATAGAGGTTGCCCGGCTCATCTGCAAGCATCGCTTGCCGAAGTCCCACAAGCGATTGTGCCTGTCCCTCACTCATTTGGCTATCCGTCAGAACGAGAATATCAATATCACTCCATCCCAATTTGAAATCATCTAGGACGGATGAGCCATACAAATAAATCGACGGCTTAACATCTGAAAGAATACTGCTGATTTCGCGAACCATCTTATCTATTGCACGTTGCACAACATTTCGCCTCCATTCATTCCAGTCTGTCCGAAGGAATAACTTGTTGACCGCTGTCCATATTGGACACAAAAGACAATAAATTCTCCCTCCGGCAAACCTCTCGCCCGCCTGTGTGTACACACATTATATCACAAAGATAGCTGCGTTTTCAATAGGACTCGCAGAAGTTATCATCCTAATAATGTAACTTTTCTGTGAGCATAAGCCGATTTGACGGTTTTTACGTTGCCAGCCATACTCAGCATTGAAATACCCACCTATCGGTTTTACCGTTTTGTGGGGTTATTAGCACAATCGCAAATATTCATGCTCATCAGGGAACGATATTCATCATAGCGTGATTTGCTGTTTCGTGGGGGGGGTTACCACGAGAATGACAACTACTTCACCCGTTTCACTATCCTTGTCTTACAGAGCAGAAAACAAGCGTTTTTCGACCCTTAAACGCACAAAAACAGGCGGCATCCAACCAATGTTGAATGTCGCCTGTTTTGTCCAATCCTGTCTGACAGATGCCGATTTCGTAATTTTCTCAAATTACTGTCTTATCGGCACACGCCGCATCGCGTCCCCTTGTTTACGCCAAAAGCTTATAAGATGCGTTGTAGGGGCCGTCATTGGCGGCCCGCTAAGACTGTATAAGAGTTTGTAAGGAACGCCAAAAGGCGCCACCATTTATGGGGGAGCTGTCTGTGAACGACAGTGAACAGACTGAGGGGGGAATATCTCGCGGCACTTGGCATCTTTAAGCCATTCCCCTTTCGTCACGGCTATGCCGCGACACTTTCCCCGTAAACGGGGACAGCTTTTGGTTAGCGGTAACCGCCAAACGCCTCTCTCACATGGAGAACTGGCAAACCAAAGGTTTGACTGAGGGAGTAAACAGTCAATACCCGCTAAAATTTTGCCAAAAATAATGCGATTATATATTGACAATAATTTTAACCACTGCTAAAATTAAATCCGGAAACGATACCGGAAACGTTGCCGGGTACGGTTCCACTGGTTGAAGAGCAGTAAGCACGGAAGAGAGATGTAAGGTATGGTTGCGCGCATGACGATAAAGGAGATAGCCCGGCTTTCAGGCGTGGGTGTTAGCACCGTATCGCGCGTACTGAACAAGCGGCCGGACGTGAACGAGGATACCCGCGGGCGCGTTATGGAAGTGATAGAGCGTTACGGCTACGAGCCGAACAGCAACGCAAAGCACCTGAAGCAGCTTTCCACCGACTGCGTTGCGGTAATAGTGCGCGGGCGGAACAACCTTTTCTTCTCCGGCATACTGGAGCTGCTGCAAAAGCGGATAGAGGCCGCAGGGCTCAGGTTTTTGCCCCATTATATAGACGAAAACGATGACGAAGCCGCTGCTGCCCTTCGCGTATACGCGGAGCGCAAGGTGCGCGGGATAATATTCATGGGCGGATGCCATACGGATAACGGCGCAATGCTCAGCCGCCTGCCCATCCCCTGCGTATACTCAACCGTTAACGCGGCGGAAGGCTACGCGCCCAACGTATCAAGCGTGAGCGTGGACGATAGGCAGGGCGCGAAGAAAGCAATTGATTACCTTTTCGACTGCGGGCACGAGAACATGGTGATTCTCAGCGGCGAAACGCAGGGCTGCAACATGGCGCATCAAAGGTATTTGGGCGTGCTGGACAGCTTTAAGGAGCACGGCAAAACGCTTGAAAGCAGCCGCGTACTTGTTTCACCGTTCTCCTTCTCCTGCGCATATGAAAGGATAAAGGAGTACACAGGCCCCGACTATACGGCGATATTCGCCATGTCCGACACAATGGCCATAGGCGCGGCAAGGGCGCTTATGGATTCCGGCAAAAGGGTGCCGGAGGACGTATCGGTGATAGGATACGATGGAATTGAGCTTGCGCAGTATTATCACCCCGCGCTTGCCACCATGCGCCAGCCGCAGCAGGAGCTTGCGGACAGGAGCGTTGAGCTGCTGCTTGAAAGCATGGATACGGACTGCGCACCGAAGCATATTCAGCTTGAGACGGAGCTGATACAGGGCGCGAGCGTAAAGCATATAAGTTAAACACGGCATAAGGCGCAAAACGCGCTTTAGCATAAACAAGAACAAATTTATTTTAGGAGGAAACTACAATGAAGAAGGTTCTGGCTATCGTATTGATGCTGACCATGGTGCTTTCCGTGGTGGGTTGCCAGGCAAACGGCAATAACGACGTTAAGCCCACTCAGGCTCCCGAGGCGAGCGCCGTGCCCGCCACCACCGAGCCTGTGGACTCCACCGAACCCGCCGAGGCGAAGGGCTCCGTGTATTATCTCAACTTCAAGCCCGAGGCCGATGCGGCCTGGCAGGCGCTGGCTAAGGAATATACCGAGCTGACCGGCGTACCCGTGCAGGTTGTTACCGCCGCAAGCGGCACCTATGAGGAAACCCTCACCGCCGAAATGGACAAGAGCAGCATGCCTACCCTGTTCCAGTGCGGCAACGAAGCAAGCCTTGCCACTTGGGGCGACTATTGCCTGGATCTGAAGGACACCGATGTTTATAAGGAAATGAACACCGACGACTTCAACCTTTTCGGCGAGAACGGCGAAGTTTACTGCATCGCTTATTGCTATGAGTCCTATGGTCTTATAGTCAACAAGGCCCTGCTTGAAAAGGCCGGCCATCAGGTAAGCGAAATCACCAACTTTGAAACTCTTAAGGCTGTTGTTGAGGACATCACCGCCCGCAAGGACGAACTCGGCTTCTCCGCGTTCTCCAGCGCAGGTCTGGACAGCTCCTCCTCTTGGCGCTTCAGCGGCCATCTGACCAACCTGCCCCTGTTCTATGAGTTCCGTGACGACAACGTAACCTCCCAGCCCGCCACCGTTACCGGCAAGTATCTTGACAACTTCAAGAACATCTGGGATCTTTACATCAACAACAGCACCTGCGCGCCCAGCGATCTGCCCAGCAAGACCGCCGGCGATTCCGAGGCTGAATTTGCTCAGGGTAAGGCCGTGTTCTTCCAGAACGGTTCCTGGGAATACAACACCCTGGTAAACGACCTTGGCATGAACAAGGACGATCTGACCATGATCCCCATCTACTGCGGTGTAGAGGGTGAAGAAAAGGCCGGCCTGTGCTCCGGCACCGAAAACTGCTGGGCCGTTAACAGCAAGGCCAGCGAGGATGATATCCAGGCTACTCTGGACTTCATGTACTGGGTAGTAACCAGCGAGAGCGGCACCAAGATGATGGCTGACGAGTTCGGCCCCTGCCCGTTCAAGAGCGCTGCCGAGCCTGAGAACGTGTTCTGCAAGGCCGCTGCGGATTACGCTGCCGCCGGCAACTACACCGTAACTTGGGACTTCACTTACACCCCCAACGTGGAAACCTGGCGTGACGGCATCGTTGCCGCTCTGACCCAGTACTCCGCCGGCACCGGCTCCTGGGACGATCTGGTAAACGCCTACGTCAACGGCTGGGCCGTACAGTATCAGAATCAGTAATCTAATCCATATCAACTTCTTTCTGGGCGGGCATTTGCCCGCCCAGTCCTGAACCGGAGGAAAATTTCATTTCTTCGGCTGAGGACTGGAAAAAGCGCACAAAATTATGTATAATCAAAAATAAGGCGGCTCGCCTTATTTCGCTTAATATAAAGGAGGTTTGTATGGAACAAAAAAAGCCGAAAAAGCGGCACAGTCTGGCCGTGAACGGCAATATGCTCAGCGGCACCATACGCAAATGGTTCCCGCTGTTTTTGCTGCCTACCGTGGCCGCGTTTGCAATCGGATTCGTATACCCGTTCATAAAGGGCATATACCTTTCCTTCTGCAATTTCAAAACCACCAGCAACGCAAAATTCGTTGGCCTTGATAACTATATAAAGGCCCTGAGCGATTCCTCCTTTATGCACTCGTTTTGGTTTACGGCGCTGTTCGCAATAGTGTCGCTTGTACTGATAAACGTTATTGCCTTTGCTGTGGCCTATGCGCTTACCCGCGGCATAAAAGGTTCAAACATATTCCGCACCGTGTTCTTCATGCCCAATCTTATCGGCGGCATAGTGCTGGGCTATATTTGGTCCATGATATTCGATGGCATACTAAGCCGCTACGGCACCAGCATTCTGCTGGACAGCACGCTTGGCTTCTGGGGCTTGATAATACTTATGTGCTGGCAGCAGATAGGCTACATGATGATAATATACATCGCGGGATTGCAAAGCGTGCCGGAGGAGCTGATAGAGGCCGCAAAGATAGACGGCGCAAACGGCTGGCAGACGCTTTTCCATGTTACCATTCCATGCGTTATGCCGTCCATAACAATATGCACGTTCCTTTCCCTTACGAACGGCTTCAAGCTGTTTGATCAGAACATGGCGCTGAACGGCGGCCAGCCCTTTGAGTTCCTTGCCGACGGCAACGTGATAAAGACCACGGAAATGCTGGCGCTGAACATATATAATACATTCTATCAAAACTCCAATTCCCGCGGCGTGGGCCAGGCAAAGGCGGTAATATTCTTCCTGCTGGTTGCCGCGCTTGGGCTTATTCAGCTTAATGCAACGCGCAAAAAGGAGGTGCAGCAGTAATGAACCGCTCTGTATTCAGAAACAGTAAAAAGAGCAAAACCTTCCTTACCATACTGTTTGCGGTAATAAGCATAATATACATTCTGCCGATAGTTACCGTGCTTATCAACTCCTTCAAGGCGAACGCATACATAAATACGGAAACGTTTGCCCTGCCCACCGAGGAATCCTACGTTGGGCTTGATAACTACATCAAGGGCATGAATTACGGCAACTACCCCTTCTTTAAGGCGGTTGGCTACAGCCTTGTTATAACCATATTCTCAACCGCGCTCATACTCATCTGCACGTCCATGGCCGCGTGGTACATAACCCGCGTGAACAGCCGCTTCTGCAAGCTGGTGTATCTCATGTGCGTGTTCTCGATGGTTGTGCCGTTCCAAATGGTCATGTTCACGCTCGCCAAAACTGCGGACAGCGTGCATATACCGTATTACAGCTTCCTGAGCCGCTCGCTTGAATCGGTCGGCCTCAACACGCCCTGGACGATACCCATAATTTACCTTGGCTTCGGCGCGGGGCTTGCGGTGTTCATGTTTGCGGGGTTCGTAAAGTCATTGCCGGTGGAAATAGAAGAAGCGGCGGCCATAGACGGCTGCGGCCCGTTCCGCACGTTTTTCATGGTGGTGCTGCCCATGCTCAAGCCCACGCTGATAAGCGTTGGCGTGCTTGAAATAATGTGGATATGGAACGACTATCTGCTGCCGTATCTGGTGCTTGACCGCACGAAGTACATGACCATACCCATATTGATACAGTATCAAAAGGGCAGCTACGGCGCGGTGGATTTAGGCGTTACAATGGCGCTGATACTGCTGAGCATTGTGCCCATAATCATATTCTATCTCACCTGCCAGAGGCACATAATAAAGGGCGTTGCAGCCGGTGCGGTGAAGGGCTAAAAAGCATAACAAAGTTAAAAAAGGAGCGTGGGGCGCTCCTTTTTGTGTACAGTATAATGCCATGTACCGTACCCAAAAGGCGCCCCGGCCGGGGAGCTGGCTATGAGCGTTAGCGAATAGGCTGAGGGAGTTAAACAAACGAAGAGCTGCAAGCTTCTTTATAATTCTTTTTTGCCAAGGGGCCAGGGGAGATTTCGATTTCTCCCCTTAGGCCCCCTGGCGACCCCCGTAACCCCTTTGAAACGATCGCTCCGCGAGGGGTACGGCACTGTACACCGTGTTTGCACTGCACCAAAAGGCGCCACCATTCATGGGGGAGCTGCTGAGCGTAAGCGAAGCTGAGGGGGAACATCTCGCAGAACTCGGCATCCCCGAGCCGTTCCCCTTTCGGCACTTCGTGCCACTTTCCCCGTAAACGGGGACAGCTTTTGGCTAGAGTTTGCACCATACCAAAAGGCTCCATCCTTGAGGGAGCTGGCTATGAGCGTAAGCGAATAGACTGAGGGAGTTAAAGTCCCCATGCATACATTCCTTTACCGGTTAAAGTATATAATATATAATATTGCGGCGTAAATGTAAACTTTATATTGACATCGACATATTGACTATGTATAATCTGTATAATTAGTTGTCGGATAAGATGTCAAATGTGCATCTTATTGTCGGACAACTTATAAATTTTTTATTATACTATATCGGAGGTATCAGGCATGGAATCCACGTCGAAGCTGAGCAAAAAATACGGTCTATTTATGGCTATCTGCATGGTAGTAGGCATCGTTATAGGCTCGGGCGTATTCTTTAAGGCGCAGACCATATTGCAAAAGACCGACGGCGATCTTCCACTGGGCATACTGGCGTGGATAATCGGCGGCGTTATAATGCTGGTGTGCATACTGGCGTTCGCCATGATGGCGCAGAAATACATTAAGGTGAACGGCATAGTTGACTATGCCGAGGCCACGGTAGGCGGCAAGTACGGCTACTATGTGGGCTGGTTCATGAGCACCATTTATTACCCCACGCTCACCAGCGTTCTCAGCTGGCTCAGCGCGCGCTATACCCTCGTTTTCATCACGTCCTGCTGGCCCGATTTCCCGCTCATAATCCCTGCGGCCGAAGGCGGCTGCGTGATAGGGCCGGAGTGCATTGCGCTGATGATGTTCTATATGTGCTGCGCGTATTTCGTGAACGCAATCTCCCCCAAGCTTGCCGGCAAGATTCAGACTTCCGCCACCGTGATAAAGCTTATACCTCTCGGGCTCATGGCTGTTGTTGGCATAATAGTCGGCCTTGTCAGCCCCACGCACATGCTGGTGAACAACTTTGCCGCGGCAAAGGATCTTCTCCCCGGCGATGCAAGCACAAGCTCCCTGCTGCTCAGCGCCGTTTGCGCAACGGCCTTTGCATACGAAGGCTGGATAATTGCAACCAGCATAAATTCCGAACTGAAGGACGCCGAGCGCAACCTGCCTAAGGCGCTCGTAATCGGCGGCATAATCATAATTTCAGTATACATTGCGTACTACGTGGGCGTTGCTGGCGGCGCAACGGTAGAAACCCTTATGACGGACGGCGCAACCACCGCCTTCACCAACATATTCGGCAACGTGCTTGGCAACATACTTAACCTGTTCATAGCCATTTCCTGCATAGGCACCATGAACGGCCTTATGCTGGGCTGCACGCGCGGCATGTACGCGCTGGCTGTGCGCGGCGAAGGCCCCCGTCCGGAGGTGTTTGCCCAGGTTGACCCCGAAACCAACATGCCTAACAACGCTTCCATATTCGCGCTGCTTATTACCGGCTTCTGGGGCATGTATTTCTATCTTGCCTGCCTTGCGGGAACGTGGAGCGGCCCCTTCGTGTTCGATTCCTCGGAGCTGCCCATAATCACCATATATCTTCTCTATATCCCCATTTTCATAGCATGGATGAAGAAGGAGAAGGACGAAAAGGCATTCCGTCGCTTCGTACTGCCCGCGCTTGGCATAATATGCAGCCTGTTCATGGTGTATGCCTGCATAGTAGGCCACGGCATGGAGAACGTGTGGTATTTGATAGTATTCGCGGCATTCATGTTCGCAGGCTGGCTGCTGAACCGCAAGAATAAGAAAAACAAACTCAACTGATAACCAATCGCTTTGCCATTAGCGAAACAAAAAGCCCCGGCGGGAATCCCTGCCGGGGTAGTTTTTTACTCTCTGTTTACGAACACATCGTCAAGCTCAAGCGGGTCAACGTAGCCGCAGTCGGGGTCGAAGTCCTCCTGTAATTCGTGGCTGACAACGGTATAGGCGTTGCCGTCGGGATAGATGAATTTCACCGTGTACCCGCCGCCGTCGGACGGGTCGCATTCGTATTTATATGTGTCCCTGCCGTCCGTTATGGTTTGCTCCGCCTTGTCCACAGTGTATGTAACGCCCTTTGAATAAACGGTGTATACCTGCTTAGCCCTGCATCCCGCAAGGAGCATTGCCGCCGCAAATATCAGGGCGAATATTGCCGTTGTCCGTTTCATGGTGGATTTACCTCCTTAAGCTATCAGCATTATAACGCCTATCACTACGGCGATTGCGCCGCCTATGCGGCTGAGGGTTATTGCCGCGTCGCTCGGCTCTGCGTCCTTAAAGCGCCAGCCGTAGCTTAGATACCAGCTCGCCTTGGGCGCGGCAAGATTGAATATGCCAACGCCGCAAAGCAGCAGCGCCACAAACGGATGATTGCTGCCGGAGGAGGCTGCTCTTTCCGTCTCGCGCGGGGAGGCGAGCGCATAGCACAGGGAAAGCGGGTCGGTATAGCCGCTGTTGTAATCATAGTCCGCGCTTACCGATCCCGCGCTCAAGCCGCCGGCACCGCTGCTGTTCGCAGACTGTATGCCCGCGCTGTATACGTTCCCGTCGGGATAGGTGAAGCTCACGCTGCTGCCTGATGCGGCGTATTCGTAGCCGTAGGTGTACGTTCCGTCCGATATTGTGCGGCTTTGGGTATCTATGGTATACGGCGCGCCGTATGAATAAACCGTATATACCGTGGGCAAGGGTTCTTTTTTGCACCCCGCAAGCAGCATCGCCGCCGCAAGTATCAGGGCGAATATTGCCGTTGTTCTTTTCACGTCAATGTCCTCCTTATTCTTTTTGCGCCCGCATCGCCGCCTGCACGGTGTGCATCAGCAGCACCGCCGTCGTCAGCGCTCCCACGCCGCCCGGCACGGGGGTATATGCCGCGGCCTTTTGGCAGGCCTCGGCGGCAATGTCGCCGCAAAGCCTGCCGTCAACGGTGTTTATGCCAACGTCTATCAGTATGCTCCGCTCCGTAACCATGTCCGCCGAAATCATGGCGGGCGAGCCCGCGCTTGCTATCACAATGTCCGCATTCAGTGTGTGCGCGGCAAGGCTGCGCGTTGCGGTATGGCAAACGGTGACCGTTGCGTTTTTGCCGAGCAGCAGCAGCCCAAGCGGCTTGCCCACAACATTGCTGCGGCCTATTATGCATACGTTTTTGCCGCAAAGGTCTATTTCATAATGCTCAATAAGCCTTATCACGGCCTCCGCCGTGCATGGGGCGAAGCAGTCCCGCCCGCCCATAAGCAGACCCGCGCTCAGCGGGTTTGCGCCGTCCGCGTCCTTTTCTGCCGGTATCAGCGTGCGCAGCCTGTCCGCGTCAAGGTGCTTAGGCAGGGGCATAAATAGCAATATGCCGTGCACGGAATCGTCCGCGGCAAGCTTCGCTATGGCTTCTTCGGCTTCTTCCTGCGTGCAGTCCGCGCTCAGGCAAATGCTTTCCACCTTTGCGCCCGCCGCGTCAAAGCGCTTCCTTATGCCGCGCTCGTATGCCGCGTCCGCCGCGTCGTCGCCTATGCGCACAACGCCAAGGCACGGCGCTATGCCGCGCTCGATAAGCTCGGCTGTCTGCCGCATTGCATCTGTGCATATCGCGCTTGCCGCTTCCGCCCCGCGAAGCTCCCGCATGGGTTTATTCCTCCGTTTGTTTCAATATGGCCGCATATATATCGCCGCCCATGCTTTCGCATTCGGCAAGTATCCCTTCGCCCTTGGCGCGTATCTCCTGTGCCTTTTCCGCGTCCGCAATGCCGCCAAGGTTAATAAGTATGTTCAGCCATGCGCCGCGTGCGCAGCTTACCAGGTTCAGCGCCGCAACGCCAATATCGCTTGCGCAGTTCGTGTTGCTTTTGCCTATAAGCATCTTCGCAAGCTCCAGCCCGTCGTGCGCGCGGTGCAGCGTGTCAAGCGGAACCATTGTTGCGCCGAGCGTAGCTTCCGCAATGGCGGTCTTGCGCGCGGCCTTATCCTCATCCGTGTCCTTCGGCAGCTTGAACGCGGCGGAAACGCGGTTGAACGCCTCCGTATCCTCGTCTATCAGCGCGCACATGCGCTCGGACAGCGTCCGTGCCTGCTCGTAAACGTCGCGGCACAGCTCCTGATGCTCCTCGTATTTCTTTTTGCCGAGCGTCAGCGCCGCAACCATTGCGCACAGTCCCGCTCCCTGCGCGCCGCAAAGGGCGCTTGCGCTGCCGCCGCCGGGCGCGGGCGCGTCGCTTGCAAGCAGGTCTATATAATCGTTAATCTTCATTTCGCTTAGCATAAATGTTCTCTCCTTCGGCACAAGGCCTTATCAGATTATTATATATTATTTTTGACTATCGCGCCATTCTTAATTACCGTGCCCGCAAGATTGCTGCCCATGCGGTAGCAAAGCATTTCCATATCCTCTGCGTTCCATATCACCATGTCCGCCTGCTTGCCGGGCTCTATCGTGCCGGTGCTCCCGCCGCGGTTCACGGCGCACGCGGCGTTTATCGTAACGGCGGAAAGTATCTCCTCCGGCGTCATGCGGTATTTAAGATACGCCATCGTCATGCAAAGGCCAATGTTGAGCGAAGGGCAGCTCCCGGGGTTGAAGTCCGTGGCCACGGCAACGGGTATGCCGTGGGCTATCATATCCCGTGCGCGCGCAAATGATTTATTCAGATAAAGCGAGGTGCAGGGCAAAAGCGCCGCTATGACTCCGCCGCGGGCTAAGGCCTCCATGCCGCGCTCGCCCGTGGCAATAAGATGCTCCGCGCTCACCGCGCCAAGCTCGCCCGCAAGCTGACTGCCGCCAAGCTCGTCTATCTCGTCCGCATGTATCTTCAGCCCAAAGCCCATCTCCCGCGCGGCGGTGAGCAGCCTTCGGCTTTCTTCCACGCCGAACACACCCGTTTCAAGGAAAACGTCGCAGAATTCCGCCAAGCCTTGGCGCTTTATTTCGGGCAGCATATCGCTTATTATAAAGTCTATATATTCGCCGCTTTTCCCCCTGTATTCTTCGGGTATGGCGTGCGCGCCAAGGTACGTAGCCACAGCATCCATCGGATGGGCTTCATTCAGCCTTTTTATGACCCTAAGCTGCTTCAGCTCCGTTTCCTTATCCAGCCCGTAGCCGCTTTTCAGCTCAGCGGTCGTAACGCCCTGCGCCATCAGCTCGTCAAGGAAGGCGCGGCTCTTTTCAAAAAGCTCCTCCTCGCTTGCCTCCCTTGTTGCGCGCACGGTTGAAAGTATGCCGCCGCCCGCGCGCAGTATGTCCAAATATCCCGCGCCTTTAAGCTTTAACGGAATTTCGTTCTGCCGCCAGCCGCCGAACACAAGGTGGGTATGCGCGTCTATAAGCCCGGGCGTAACAAGGCGGCCCTGCGCATCTATGGTTTGCGTATCCGCGCCCACCTCCGGCAGGGCGCCGTTTTCGTACACGGCCCTTATAATGCCGCCTTCGCACAGCACCGCGGCGTTGTGATATTTCCTGTTTTCGCCCTGGGCAGCCCCCGCGTGGGGGAAGCTGCCCAAAGGGGTTTGCAGCGTGCCTATGTTATGAATAAGTGTAGGCATGGTCGCTCCTTTTTACTGAATGTAGTTTTCAAGCACCTGCTTATCCGCATTGAAGTTTTCTATTTGCAGATAATATTCCGCGCAGTCCACCAGCGCGCGCATGGGCGTAAGGCCGATTATCTCCGTGCCTATAACATGCACACCGTAACGCGCCGCCTCAAAGCGAACCATTTCAAGTACGCGATAAAGCGGGGTGCGGGTAAAGTCGGTCATGTTTATTGAAACCTGGGCAATGTTCCTGTCCTCAAGCATTATGCCCAGCGCCTTTACGCAGTCCAGCCCGCCGGAGGAGCGACGGATTATCTTTGCAATTTTGCTTGCAACGGATACGTCGCTTGTTGAAAGGTTTATATTGAACGCAACAAGCGGCATACGGCAGCCGACCGCAACCACGCCCGCCGTGGGGTTGATGCGCCTGCCGCCGAAGTCCGGCGCCCATTCGTCCTGCTGCACCTTTTCCGCCATGCCCTCAAACTGGCCCTTGCGTATTGCGGCAAGGTTGGTGCGGTTGGGTGCGGAGGCGCTGTCCTCATAAAGGAAAACGGGAATGTCCGCCTCAATGCAAACGCGCTCGCCCAGCTTTTTGGAAAGCTCAACGGTTTCTTCCTTTGTGATGCCGCGAATGGGGATAAGCGGAATAACGTCCACCGCACCCATGCGGGGATGCTCGCCCGTGTGTTTGGTCAAATCGATAAGTTCCGCCGCCTTTTTGGCAAGCTTCACCGCCGCGTCAACAACCGCGTTCGGTTCGCCCATGAAGGTTATAACGGAGCGGTTGTGGCTTTCGTCGCTGGAATAATCAAGCAGCATTACGTTTGGCGTGGAGCGGACCTCGTTCACCACGGCCTCTATAACGTCCTTCCTTCTGCCTTCGCTTATATTGGGTACGCATTCAACTATTCTTTCCATTGTTTTAGCTTTCCTTTCGGGTTTATTTGTTCATTTTATCGGCAACGGCCTTTTCGATTATGCCGTCGTTAACAATATAGGGTATTGTTATATGGCCTTCGTTCGCGCGGCGGGAATTGTAATCCATTGCCGTTTCCATGCCGTGGGCATTGCGCGCCCAGCTCCGCCTTGCAACGCCGCCCATAACGTCCCAGCTCATGGCAGAGCGGATTATGCCATCCACCCTTTCGCTGCCGTCCAGCACCAGCCCGAAGCCGCCGTTTATGGCCTTGCCTATGCCTACGCCGCCGCCGTTATGCAGCGCGCAAAGGCTCATGCCGCGCGCTGCGTTGCCCGCAAAGCACTGCACCGCCATATCCGCCATAACGTTTGAACCGTCCTTAATATTGCTGGTTTCGCGGAAGGGCGAATCGGTGCCGGAAACGTCGTGATGGTCGCGCCCGAGCATTACGGGGCCTATTTCGCCGTTTCGCACCATTTCGTTGAATTTAAGCGCAATGCGCATCCTGCCAAGCTCATCCTGATAAAGTATCCTTGCCTGCGTGCCTACAACAAGCCTGTTCTTCTTCGCGTCGCGTATCCAAATATAGTTGTCCCTATCCTGGAAGCGGCGGTTGGGGTCAATGCAGCTCATCGCGGCGACGTCGGTTTTGTCAAGGTCGCTCGCCTTGCCCGAAAGGCAAACCCAGCGGAAGGGCCCGTAGCCGTAATCGAACAGCTCCGGCCCCATTATATCCTCAACGTAGGAGGGGAATATGAAGCCGTCCTTTTCGTCTGTTCCGTTTTTGGATATTTCCTTAACGCCGCTGTCGTACACGGCCTTCATGAAGCTGTTGCCGTAATCGAAGAAATACGTTCCGCGCGCGCAGAGCGCCTGTATTGCGTGGAAATGGCGGTGCAGCGATTCGTTCACAAGCTCAACGAACCTTTCCCTGTCCGTATGCAGCATTTCCGTGCGCTGCTCAAACGTAAGCGCAACGGGGCAGTAGCCGCCCTCGTATGCGTTGTGGCAGGAGGTTTGGTCGCTCAAAAGGTCAATGTGTATATTGTTCTTCACGGCGTATTCAAGCAAATCCACTATGTTGCCGTGATACGCCACGGAAAGCCCCTGCTGCGCTTCAAGCGCGGCCTTTGCCCATGCGAACACCTCGTCAAGGTTTCCGCTTACCTTATCCACCCAGCCCTGGTCAAGCCTTGTCTTTATGCGGCTGTAATCAACCTCCGCAAATACGCCCACGGCGTTTGCTATGTTCGCCGCCTTGGGCTGCGCACCGCTCATGCCGCCAAGGCCGCTGGATACGAACATATGCCCGTGCAGATCGTCCGTTTCCGCAATGCCCAAAAATTTGCGCCCCGCGCCGAGTATTGTATTGAACGTGCCGTGAACTATGCCCTGCGGGCCTATGTACATCCAGCCGCCGGCGGTCATCTGCCCGTAATTGGCAACGCCCATTTCTTCGGCCACTTCCCAGTCGTGCGCATTATCGAACATGCCCACCATAAGCGCGTTTGTTATTATTACGCGCGGCGCCTCCGGGCGGGAGGGGAACAGCCCCAGCGGATGGCCGGATTCAACAACAAGCGTTTGGTTTTCGGTAAGCTGCTCAAGATATTTCTTTATGAGCCTATATTGGAGCCAATTCTGGCAAACGCTGCCCGTTTCGCCGTATGTTACAAGCTCATAGGGATAAAGGGCAATCTCAAAATCAAGGTTGTTGTCCATCATCACCTGGAACGCCCTGCCCTCTATGCAGTTGCCCCTGTATTCGTCTATGGGTTTACCGTAGATGCGTCCCTCCGGGCGGAAGCGGTATGCGTAAATGCGCCCGCGCGTAACAAGCTCCTCCATAAATTCCGGCGCAAGGGCTTCGTGCAGCTCTTCCGGAACGTATCTCAGCGCGTTCCTCAGCGCGGTTTCGGCCTGCGCCTTTGTAAGGCGGAAGCCCCTATCCGGCGCGCGGCGTATGCCTTCAACAAATTTCGGGTATTCCGGCAGAACATTGTCCAGCCTTATGGTCATTGCGTTCTTTATTGCTGTGTTGTCCATTTTGCTTCCTCCTGTTTATTATCAGTTAAGTTCGCCGCATACGCTTTGGGCGGCGCGCACAATGTCGCCCCCGCGCACCAGCTTTTCAACCGCGTTAAGCCGCGGATACATAACAACGTCGTCCTCTATCGGCTCCACAACCCTGCGCATTTCGTCCCAAACGGCCTTTGTTGCGGGAGCAAGCTTATCCTCGCCCCGCATATGCAGCGCCTGAAACGCCGCAAAAAGCTCAATGGCTATAACCTTTTCGGCATTGTCCAGTATCATGCCCGCCTTGCGCGCGGCGGTGGTTCCCATGCTTACATGGTCCTCCTGATTCGCGCTTGAGGGGATAGAGTCCACGCTTGCGGGATGCGCGTAAACCTTGTTTTCGCTAACCATGCTTGCGGCGGAATACTGCGCTATCATAAATCCGGAATTGAGGCCGCCGTTTTTGGTAAGGAATGCGGGCAGGCCGTTTGAAAGCTGCGGGTTGACCATGCGCTCAAGCCTTCTTTCCGATACGTTTGCGTATTCGCTCAGCGCAATGCCAAGAAAATCGAACGCAAGCGCCATGGGCTGGCCGTGGAAGTTGCCGCCGGATATCGCGTCGTCATCATCGGGGAAAATTATCGGGTTATCCGTAACGGCGTTTATTTCCCGGGAAACTGCCGCGCGGACGTATTCTATCGCGTCGCGGCTTGCGCCGTGTATCTGCGGCACGCAGCGGATTGAGTATGCGTCCTGCACCTTGCCCTGCTGTACGGCGGCGCAAAGGCCGCTGCCGTCTATCAGCTTCCTTATGTTTGCGGCGCAGTCCATCTGCCCCCCGTGGCCGCGCAGCTCATGCACCTTCGCATCAAATGCCTTGGTTATGCCAAGCTGTGCCTCCGCGGTCATTGCGGCGGCAATATCGGCGGTTTTTGCAAGCTGCATCGCGCCGTAAAGCGTATGCAGTCCCGTGCTTGTCATCACCTGCGTGCCGTTTATCAGCGCAAGCCCTTCCTTTGCGGCAAGCTCCACCGTGGGTATGCCCGCCCGCGCCATTGCTTCCGCGCCGCTCATGCGTTCGCCGTTATACACGGCCTCGCCCTCGCCTATCATAACCAGCACCATGTGCGCAAGGGGCGCAAGGTCTCCGCTCGCGCCAAGGCTGCCCTTTTGCGGTATTATGGGATGCACGCGCGCGTTGAGCATAGCTATAAGCGTTTCAACGGTGCTCCTGCGTATGCCGGAATTGCCGCGGCAGAGCGCGTTGCATCTTAAAAGCATTATTCCGCGTGTAATATCTTCGGCAAACGGTTCGCCCATACCGCATGCGTGGGACACTATAAGGTTCCTTTGCAGCGTTGCCGTATCGTGGATGGAGATATACTTATCCTGAAATTTGCCAAAGCCCGTAGTAAGGCCGTATATCGCCGCGCCGCTCGCCACCTTTTCTTCAACGTAGGCGCGGGCCTTATCCATAGGCGCTTTGGCCTCCTCCGCTATTTTTACTTCCTCGTAACCCCGCGTGACCCTTATAACCTGCTCTATGGTAAGGTAGCGCCCGTTCAGGCTTATCATAATAAAAACACCCCTTTCAAATATCTATGTTCCGGTTGAAATGCTGCGTACAAATTGGTATATTATAATTATAGGATATAGGCACAGATATAGCAATTTATGCGGCGAATAATGTACCAATACGGTTTGCACAGTACTCCGCAGCATGGATTGGTACTGCGCCGCGCGGCGGATAGTGTACCACTTTGGGAGGGAACATGATAACGATAGACTTTTCGCAGAAAACGCCAATATATAAGCAGCTTGTGGAGCAGCTTACGCGCATGATAAAAAGCGGGGAATTAAAGCCCGGGGACAAGCTGCCCACGGAGCGGGACTTGGCAGAGAAGCTGTGCATAGCGCGCGGCACGGTGAAAAAGGCTTATAAGGAGCTGAGCGACAACAACATAATAGAAGTGATACACGGCAGCGGCAGCTATGTTTATAACGAGCGCGAAACAATAGACCTTGACGCGCGAAGGAAGGCCGCGGAGCTGATGGAGCAAACATACGACCGCATGGCGGCGATGGGGCTGAGCCATAAGGAAATTGGCACGCTGCTGCATATTGCCCTTGCCAAAAAAGCGCCGCCGGAAAGCTACGCCCGCATAGCGGTAATAGACTGCAACCCGGAATCGCTTTCCGTATTCAAGCGGCAGCTAAGCTATATTCCGGGCATAGTGGTATCCTCCTTCTTTGTGGACACCATAATTATGGACGACGACGCGGACGAGCTTATGAATGATTATGACTTGGTGCTCACTACCGTTACCCATTACGATACCGTTGCAAAAAGCCTTACGCGCAACCGCGAAAAGCTGATGGCGGCGGACGTATCGTTAAGCCGCAAAACGGTTGTGAGCCTTTGCGCCCTGCCGCACGATTGCACCATAGGCATACTGTGCCAAAGCAACAAATTTGCCAACCTTATTGCCGAGCAGGTGGAGATATTCACCTCCCACCGCAAGGCCCCGCCCGTGTGCTTCGATACCGATCCAAAGGCCATGCGCCGCTTCATGCGCCGCTTCCGCGCCGTTATAGCCGCGCCGGACAGCCCGCTTTTCGACGCCAATCAAACGGGCAGCCTGCTTGACGAATACACGGCTGCCCAAAATCAGGTGATAGTATTTGATTATCTCATAGACCGCGGCTCCCTGCTGCACATAGAGGAGCAGATAGACCGCATAATAGGGGATAAGGCAAGGTAAGGGGGGCATAACTCGTGCCACTTGGCAGCTTTGAGCCGCTCCCCTTTCGTCACGGCTGCGCCGCGACACTTTCCCCATTTCATGGGGACAGCTTTTGGTTGGTGTTACCACCAGCCTGCCCTGAAAGGGGATTCGAGCCGAGCGCGCCCAGTGGGCGATGCAGCGAGGGGAGAATCGGGCGGAATAGGGAGTATTGCAAGCGGCAGCGTAGCAAGACGACCATATTCCAACCAGCGTTGTGGGTTTTGCGAAGCAAAAGCCGGAGGGGTTGAAAAAAGAAAGAAGCTTCGCTTGTTATCGTCAACCCCTCCGTCGGCTTATTTCAACTCTTTACTTATGCACCGATGGGTGGGCGTATTTCAGCTCGTACTTTTTGGCGTATTCGGCAAAGTCCGCCTTATAGCGGGCATCGTTGCCGCTCTTAACGGTATTAAGATATTCGTGCGTATCGAACTCGCCTCGGTCTATTTCCGTTACGCATACGGCAATGTTTGAGCAGTGGTCGCTTATGCGCTCGCAGTTATTCAAAAGATCGTTCAGTATAAATCCAAGCTCTATCGTGCAGCGGCCCGCCTGCAGGCGCTCTATATGTTTGCGCTTTATCTGCGCTATCAGCACGTCTATAACCTGCTCCAGCGGCTCCACCCGCGCGGCCTTGTCCAAATCGTCGTCCTTAAACGAATCCATGGCAAGGGTTAGTATTTCGTTGAGCGCGCTGAAAAGCAGGTTCACTTCCTCCGTAGCATGTTCGGAGAATGTAAGTCCCTTTTCGTGCATCTCCTTCGCGCTTTGGCGAATGTTCAATGCGTGGTCGCCTATGCGCTCAAAATCGCCAATGTTATGCAAAAGCTTTGATACGTCCGCGCTGTCGTTATCGCTCAACGCTGAAGCGGAAAGCTTAACAAGGAAGCTTCCCAGCTTGTCCTCGTACATATCAAGCTCCGTTTCCTCCGTCTTTACGTCCGCAGCCTTATCGTTATCATAGCTTAGCATAAGTCCCATTGCCGTCAGCACGCAGGAACGCGCAATGTCGCTCATCTTCACGGCCATGTTATAGCTTTCGTGCACCGCAAGGCCGGGGGACAGCAGCAGCCTTTCGTCCAGGAATACTTCGCTCTGCTCCGCGTCATTGCCGCGAACCACTATGCGGGATATCTTTATGAGCACCTTGCGCGCGGGCAGCAGTATTATGGTGGTTATTATGTTGAAAACCGTGTGGCAAAGGGCAACCTCCGGCGCGGAAAGCGGCGAATTGATAAAGCCGAAGCCTATTATTGCATTAAGCCCATAGAACACTATCATGCAGAATACAGTGCCTATTATTTTGCCGGTAATGTGCACTATGGCGACCCGGCGCGCGTTCTTGGTAGTGCCTATGCTTGAAAGCAGGGCCGTGGCGCAGGTGCCAATGTTAAGCCCCATCACGAGCGGTATTGCCATGCCGTATGTTATGCAGCCCGTAAGGGAAAGCGCCTGTAAAATGCCAACGCTTGCCGCGCTGCTCTGTATTATTCCGGTGAAAACAAGGCCCACAAGCACGCCTAAGAACGGATTGTTGAACGCGGTCAGTATCCCCGTGAACTCCGGCATATCCGCAAGCGGGGCAACAGAGCCGCTCATAAGCGTCATGCCGTACATCAATATGGCAAAGCCCACGAACACGCCGCCTATGTCCTTCTTTTTCTGCGTATTGCACGCCATTATCATTATTACGCCTATAAGCGCCACTATCGGGGAAAAGTTTTCCGGTTTAAGGAGGTTTATAAAAATGCTGTCTCCGCTGATGCCGGAAAGGGAAAGTATCCATGCGGTAAGGGTAGTGCCTATATTGCCGCCGAGTATAACGCTAACCGTTTGCTCAAGCTGCATTATGCCGCTGTTCACAAGGCCCACAAGCATTACCGTAAGGGCCGAGGACGATTGAATGGCTATTGTTATCGCCGCGCCGAAAATAAGGCTTGTGGACGTGTGCGCGGTCATTTTCTGCAATGTTGATTGCAGCTTGCTGCCGGAAAGCTTTTCAAGCCCCGCGCTCATTGTATGCATGCCGTACAGGAACAGCGCAAGCCCGCCGAAAAGCGAAATGATAGAATATACGTCCATAGTCTCTCTCCCCGTGTTTTGTAATGCCCCTATAAACCTATTTTATATTATAACAGAACTGCGGCAGAAGGCAACACAAACATTCACAGCGCGTTCATTTGCATAGCGGCCTATACTATGGTATTATTTATTATGTATATCAGTTGAAAAGGAGGGCGCTTTATGGCCCGCAACAGCTATGGCATAGCCAAACGCTCCATATGGTATGTTTTGCGGACGCTTATAATCACGGCGGCGATAGTTGCGCTGTGCTTAGGCGTATTTATAGAGGGGCTGCACATAAGCAACCTGTATATACTCGTTACGGAGGGCATGGAAAAGCGCGCCGAGGCCATATTGAAATACGGCCAGACCGGCGTTGATATCGACCTTACGCCGTATTTCAGCGAAGAATATTTGAATAACGACCACGAGCTTGACAGCGGCAAATACGCGGGCTTCACCGTGGCCAGCTATGACTACCGCATTGACGTTAAGGCCGTATCCGTGCTGCCGTGGAGCAAGCGGGCGAACATGACCGTCGATGCGCGCCTTGCCGCAATAAATGCCGCCAGCGACGATACCGAGGGCGCAGCCCCTGCCGAGCTGCCGGAATGGGAAGCCGGGCGGTATCAGGTGGTGTTCAAGCGCGAAGGCTCCCGCTGGTACATAAACAGCATAACCCTTCTTCAGCGCGACCCAGAAACCGAGGTTAAGCCCACGCCGGACATGAGCCTTTTGAAGGATAAAGCGGAATAATATGAGCCAAGCCATGCAAAAGCTTTTCGGCACGGATACGCCCGTGCTGCTTGCGCCAATGGCAGGAGTCACGGACGCGGCCTTCCGCGGCATATGCCGGGAGATGGGCGCGGATTTTTCGTATACGGAAATGGTAAGCGCGAAGGGACTGCATTATAACAACAGGAATACAGCCACGCTGCTTGACGCTTCCCCGCCGGAGCTAAGCGGCGGCTACGGGGTGCAGCTTTTCGGCGCGGAGCCGGAAATGGTAGCCCGCGCGGCAAAGACGCTGAGCGAAACGCAGAGCGGGCTGAAGCTTATCGACATAAACATGGGCTGCCCCGCGCACAAAATAGTTTCAAACGGGGAAGGCAGCGCCCTTATGAAGAACGAGCCGCTCGCCGCCCGCATAATAGAAGCAGCGGTAAAGGCAAGCGCATTGCCGGTTACGGTAAAGTTCCGCAAGGGTTGGGACGAGGAGCATGTGAACGCGCTCAGCTTCGCCCGCATGGCGGAAGAAAGCGGCGCAGCCATGATAACAATACACGGCCGCACGCGGGAGCAAATGTACAGCGGCACGGCGGACCGGGACATAATTGCAAAAATAAAGGCCGCCGTAAAAATTCCCGTAATAGGCAACGGAGATATATTCACAGGCCAGAATGCACTGGACATGATAAAGCAAACCGGCTGCGACGGGGTCATGGTGGCCCGCGGGGCGGAAGGCAACCCGTTTATTTTCCGGGAAATAAAGGCAACGCTCGCCAATATTCACTATGACGCGCCCTCATACGCCATGCGCATTGCCGCCGCCATTGACCACGCCGAGCGGCTGACAAAAAGCCGCGGGGACCGCGCAATAGTTGAAATGCGCAAGCATGTATCGTGGTACCTTTCCGGCATGCACGGCAGCGCCGCGCTGCGCGGACGGGTAAATAGCATAACCAGCCTTGATGAGCTTAAAGAATTGCTGAACGAGTATCTTGATACGGTAAAAGAAAAAGAGCTGCGTTAGTGCAGCCCTTTTTTTGCTTAAATTAAGCGTTGCTTATTTGCTGTTGGATTCTTCCATGGTGTTTTCCACGGCAGCATCTTCAACGTTGGCAATGGCGCCGCGGGCGAAAACAAGGCGGGCCTTGTCCGGACCGACGGAGATGGTGATGATGTCGTCCTTAATGTTGGTAACGGTGCCGTATATGCCGCCGATGGTGCGCACACGATCGCCAACCTTAATGGATGCCAGCATATCCTTTATTTTCTTATCGCGCTTGCGCTGGGGTATGATCATAACCAGCAGCAGCACTATCATCATTATGATGAGCATACCGCTTCCGGAGAAGAACGAACCGAGAGAGGACAAAAAATCACTTCCGCCTTGAGGCATAATTGTAAACCTTCCTTTTTTCAACATATTCAGCCGCATTGGCTGCCATAAACTAACGGCGGGCGTTCCGCCGCCCTTTTACTATATAATACAAAGTCCCTCCGCGTCAAGAAGAACGTTGCATACTCCCCCAAAAAGTCACAAACGCTTCAGCAGAATTCAAGCGTGCATACGCGCCCGTATTCGCCCGATGCAAGCTCCTCGGTGGTTTGCGCGCCCGTGTTTTCAAGTAATATATCTTCATTTAGCGGGCATATCATGGAAAACATAATTTCCCCCGTGCGCATGGCGGGAAGGCTTGGTATTGTGTCCCGCGGCAGCCTGAACGTAAGCGCGCCGAACTCCTCCGCAAGGGAGCTTAAAAGCCCCGCCGTGTCCGCGCCCGCAAGCTCGTATATATCCGCGCCGTAGTCTGTTTCGTTAAGCAATGCATACGCCTTGCCGTCCGAATATGCGTATTCTCCCAATCTGCGCGCTCCCTCAAGATAAATCTCCATGTCCTGCTCCGTGCGCACCATCATGCCTATGTAATCCGCGCTGAATGCGGAATATATCTTCAGCATCTCCTCCGCCGTTGTCTCGTGTATTGGCGCGGGTATGCCGGCATCTATCCACGGCAGGCGGTATTCATCATGCCACGCAAAGGGAATATACCCAAACTGCGCATAGAAATTCACGTCCGGCTTTAATATCGCCGCCGCGGTACCCTTCTGCTTCTGCTCCGCATGGCAGGCCGTTATAAGCTGCGCCGCTGCCATATGGTGCCTGTATTCGGGCAGCGTTGCAACGCCCGCTATCATTACGCAGTTTTTCGTTTCCCCGCCCAGCATTATTGGGTAAGGTATTGCGTGCAGCGCGGCTATCATTTTGCCTTCGTAAAACGCCGCCAGCACATATTCCGCCCTTGTGCGGCGGGCAAAATAATAATCGCTGTAGCCCGAGGCATCCTCCGGAAAGCATATATTCCACACTCGCTTTGCTTCGCCGTATTCATCCGCACCTATGTGCCTTATGGTCAGTTCCATCAAATTGGTCTCCCGTCGAACTTATCTATCATATATGCCGGATAATAGGACAGCTTGGCCTTCCTAAGCCCTTCCATGCCCATGTCCTCCTCGCGGTTTATGAACTTAACGTCCGTCAATTCATGCTGCACAAATTGATTGTTTATGACCGTGTAAAGGCCCATTATCCCGTTATCGGCCTTTTCAATGTGCACAACGGCCATGTTATCGTCCATCTTCTGCCCCAGCGTAAACGCCGCAAGCTTGCCGTCTATCCTTATGCCGCCGCCGCGTATGCCCAGCACGTCCATGTGCATGAGCAGCGTTTTAATTGCGCACAGCTCCATGTTGTCCGTTTCGTCGGGAGATTTTTCGCTGAGCCATTCGTTGTATACGTCAACGCATTCGCCCATCATATCGCCGGTTATTTTAACGTATTCGTACCGTTCGCCGTACTGCGCCATGAACTGGTGTATATGGTTGCGCTTGGCGTGCAGCTTTTTGCCGGCTAAGTCTCTTAGGCTTTCCATTGTGTAAACATAGTCGCTGTTGTTGCGGTCATCTATCAGTTCATAGCCTGTGCAGCGCTCAAACGCGGCCTTTATGGGGCCGGATATGCCCTTGAATACGGGCGGTATGCAGTTGGAGCGCATGTATTCCGCCGCCTTATCGAGCGCGGTTTGATAATACTCAGACTCGGGCTCAACCGTAAGCGGGGCGAACATGAAGCGTTCATTGCCCCAATGCAGCAGTATATAGAGCGCCTGCTCATCCTCCGCAAGCATTATGTTCCCGCCGCAGCCCCACATGAGCAGATTTGAAAAGGTGTATTCCGAGCATTCCAGCTTCCATTTTGCCGTGTAATGCTCAACCATTTGCTTCATCGATATATCTATCGGTTTGAAATCCATAAACTAAGCGTGTACCTCCGTTTTGCTTACATATATTTTAATCTATCAGCATTGATAAAATCAACCGCATTGTGTGCTTTTGCATATTATATCCGCCGCTTCGGCAAAGCCGTAGCCGCCCTCGCCATCCAGTATATATGCGGGCAAATGCGCCATTCTGTCCGCAAACGGAGCAATGTTCGCCACGCCGCAGCTCAGCGGGAACGCCGCAAACATGGGCTCATCATTGGGCGAATCGCCGAAGAACATAGCTTCGTTCTCTGCGTCGTCCGCATGGCAATAGTCTTTAAGATATATCGCCGCCATGTCCGCCTTTGAATACGCGCCGAACCATGCGTTTACGTGTATGCTGCTCACTTTGGCCTCCGCCCCCATGTCGCGGCAAAGCTTTGCCACGGCGTATGCCGTTTCAAGCGGGAGTTTTGGTTCATCCTCCGCAAAGTCAAACGCAGCATCGTATATCCTTGCGAACTGGTCATGCGCCATGCGCACTTTGGGGAACGCCTTCAGCACGGCGGCCTTGACCGGCTCAAGGAGCTTTTTCGGCTCCGCCGCGGCAAGCGGGTGGCGTATCATGCGCACGGCGTTATGCTCATCATAGTCATATGCAAACGCGCCGTTTTCGCATATAACGGCCTGCACGGGCCATTGGCGCAGCATCATATCGCACCAGCCCGCCGGCCTGCCCGTTACGGGGATAAGCTTAAACCCGTGTTCCTTCAGCTTCCACATGGCGGCAAAGGCTTCGCCTGTCAGCTTGCCGCCGTTTGTTACGGTATCGTCCACGTCGAACAATATATATTTCAGCTTATTCAGCTTACGCGCCTCTTTTTCGCAAAATCGCCGCATGTTTGCCCATCCTTTGCGCATGAAGCGGCCATAAAGGCCGCTTCATGCGCATTATGTTATAGCTTATTTGTTTTTGCCTTCGCCGTCCGCGCTCTGTTCCTGCGCTTCGGCAGCGGCCTTGGCCTCGGCTTCCGCCTTTTCCTTGGCCAGCACTTCTTCATCCGCCTTCTCTATGCGGGCGCGCCTGTCACTGAATGTTTCAAGCTCCACGTCCTCGCCCTTGAACAGCTTTTCAAAATCGTTGCCGTCAATGTGCTCAAATTCTATCAGCGCCTTTACTATGCGCTCCATGGCGTCGCGGTGCTCGTTCAATACTATCCTTGCCCGGTCGTATTGTTCTTCCAGTATGCGGCGTATTTCCTTATCCACGCGCGCGGCAACCTCTTCGGAGAAGTTGCGCTGGTGTCCCCAATCCTTGGCAATGAAAACCTCCGTCTGTCCGCCAAGGAACACAGGGCCTATTTCGTCGCTCATGCCGAATTCAACAACCATCCTGCGCGCAAGCTCGGTAGCCTTCTGCAGGTCGCTGTATGCGCCGGTGCATATATCGTCTAAGAATATGCTTTCGGCAACCCTGCCGCCAAGCGCCATGGCGATTTCGTCCAGTATCTTTCCGCGGGACATATGGTCGCGATCGTCCTCCGGCATGGTCATGGTGTAGCCGGCCGCCCTGCCGCGCGGAATAACGCTTATTTCGTGCACCGGGTCGCAGTTGGGCAGCACGCGCGCCACAACGGCGTGGCCGGCCTCGTGATACGCGGTTATCTTCTTATCTTCGGGTGTTATAACATGGCTGCGCTTTTCGGGGCCGACCACGGTGCGGGTTATGGCCTCCTCCAGCTCCGTCATGCCGATTTCCTTTTTCTTATACCTTGCGGCAAGTATCGCGGCCTCGTTCAGCACGTTTTCAAGGTCCGCACCCGTGAAGCCCGATGTGCGCTTTGCCAGCACGGAAAGGCTTACCTCATCGGCCAGCGGCTTGCCCTTGGCATGCACCTTCAATATGGCCTCGCGGCCCTTAACGTCCGGATAATTTACGGTTATCTGCCTATCGAACCTGCCCGGGCGCAGAAGCGCGGGGTCAAGTATATCAGGGCGGTTGGTGGCGGCGATTACTATTATGCCTTCGTTCACGGCAAAGCCGTCCATCTCAACAAGGAGCTGGTTGAGCGTCTGCTCGCGTTCGTCATGCCCGCCGCCAAGGCCGGCGCCGCGCTGACGGCCCACGGCGTCTATTTCGTCTATAAACACAACGGCGGGGGCGCACTTCTTTGCGGTGGTGAAAAGATCCCTCACCCTGCTTGCGCCAACGCCTACGAACATTTCAACAAAGTCCGAACCGGAAATGGAGAAGAAGGGCACCTTCGCCTCACCGGCAACGGCCTTTGCAAGCAGCGTTTTACCCGTGCCCGGAGGGCCAACGAGCAGCACGCCCTTGGGTATCCTTGCGCCCATCTCGGTGAAGCGCTTGGGCGCGCGCATGAATTCAACAACTTCCTTCAGCTCTTCCTTTTCCTCGTCCGCGCCGGCAACATCATCGAACGTAACGCGGTTGTTGGGATCCATCTGAGTGCGCGCATGCGCCTTGCCGAAGCTCATCATCTTATTGCCGCCGCCCTGCGCGCGGAATACCACAACGTAGAACACGACGATTATGACAAGCATTATAACGTAAGGCAGTATGTATTCCAATATGGAAGGCTCCGGCGGGGGATTATATGTATAAGTAAACGGATAATCCTCCGGCGTTACCTTGTCCGCATCTATGCCCTTGGCGTCTGCAACTATGGCCGCCATATCCGAACGGAACGCATTTTCGTTGGATACGTTGCAGATAAAGTCATACTTCTTAGGGAACAGATCCTTATACGCAGAGCCTTTTTTAATGCCAACTATTTCGCCGTTGCAGTATTCAACGGCCTCCACCGTGCCTTCCTTTGCCATGGCAAGAAAATCGGCATATTCGATCTTCTTATCGTCCGTGCCGCCGTTTTGAAGCTGCGTAAGCAGAACAATCATCAGCACCACTATGGCCAAATAGATAAGCGGAGTTCTCAGCTTTTTACCCAATTTGTCCTCCTGACATGCCGCTTGATAAAGGGCATATCGTACCAATTTAATAATCTTAGTTATCATATCACACTTTGGGCATATGTTCAAATGCTCAATATGAGCAATAATGTGAAAAAAACGTGCCTGCCGCGCACACGAGGGCGCTGTGCGGCATATGGTGACAATATAAGGCGCTATAAATGCGCCAAGAGCAAAATGAGCGAGGTGCAAAACAATGAGGATATTACAGCGTGGCGATACGGGCAGCGACGTGCGCACGGCCCAAACCGCCCTTATACGCGCGGGCTACGACCCGGGCGCGGCAAACGGAGTATTCGGCGCGGCAACGGAGCGCGCGGTGATGCAGTTCCAGCGTGTGCTCGGTGCAACGCGGGACGGCATAATAGGCCCGGTAACGTGGCAGTTTCTTGAGCCGTTTGCGCTGGAAAGCAACCCGGATGTGCTAAGGCGCGGCAGCCGCGGCGCAATGGTAAGGCGGCTGCAGGAGGCGCTGGAGGCTTCCGGCAACAGCCCCGGGCGCATAGACGGCCTTTTCGGCACAAAGACCCAGGCCGCCCTGCGCGCGTTCCAGCGGAGCGCAATGCTTGCGCAGACAGGCGTTGCGGACAGGGCGACGTGGCTTGCCATAGCCCCGTATATAGATTACAGCGACGTATATCTGCGGCGCGGGGACAGGGGCATGCTTGTTACCATACTGCAAACGGCACTGACAAGCGCGGGCTTCTCCCCCGGGCAGGCGGACGGTATATTCGGCAGCCGCACGTTCAACGCGGTAACCGCGTTCCAGCGGGCCAACCGCATCACGGCGGACGGCATTGCGGGGCCGCGCACATGGGCGCTGCTGAAGCCGTATCTTAGCGGAGAACTGATGACATACGTTGTGCGCCGCGGGGACACGCTTTCGTCCATAGCCCGCCGGTTCAACACAACGGTTGAAGAATTGCTGCGGCTTAACCCGCGCGAGGATCCGGATCTTATATTCGTTGGGGAAACCCTGCTTATACCGGTAAGCAAAGGCTGAAAATACCAAGGGAGCTGATATGCTCCCTTATATTTTTATTGAGAAATGCGGCTTTATGTGGTAGTGTATATGCATAAATTTATATATAGCCGAGAAAGGATATATTTATTTATGAAATCCATAATAAAGCCGATAAGTTTTGCGCTGAGTCTGCTGCTTGCGCTCAGCCTGCTGGGCTGCTCCGCCGCGCCAAAGGATACGGCTGCGCCCATAGCTACCGAGGCGCCCGCGGCAGCCTCTGCCCCCACTCCCGAACCCACTGAGGACACAGCCCGGGCGGAGGCCGAGGCCGCGCTTAAAGAGCTGGACGGGAGAATGTTTGCGGAAAGCGTTGTGAGCGACGCGCTGAGCTTTCATCTTACCGTTGCGCATCCGGAGAATTTTCCCCTTATAACGGATTACCCTACGGGTTGGGGAGAATTCACCTATGCCGAGCAGGAGGCGAGCAACGAAGAGAACATAGCGTGGCTTGAGGAGCTTTACGCAATAGACCGCAATGCTCTTTCCGATGATTCAAAGATAACCTACGATACGCTTGTTCAGTTCCTTGAGCAAGGCATAGAAGGTAATCAGTATTACTATTATAACGAGGTGCTGGATACCTTTGTGGGGCTGCACTCCAATCTGCCGCTCAATTTGGTGTTCTATGATATGCACACCAAGGCGGATGTGGAGAATTACCTTACGCTGCTTGCGGATACGCCGCGCTACGTTGGGCAGGTTTTGGCATTTGAGCAGGAGAAGTCCGCGGACGGCAAATTCATGCGGGATAACGCCCTTGACAAGGTGCTTGAGCAGATAAAGGCATTCATGGATGCGCGGGAGACGTGCTTCCTGTTCGCCACGTTTGATGAATTCATAGCCGATATAGACGAGCTGAGCGACGAGAAACGCGCCGCATACAGCGCAAGGAATACGGAGCTTGTGAACGCGCTTATCGATTCCTATCAGGTGCTTTACGATGGGCTTGAGGCGCTGCGCGGCACGGCGACCACCGACGGCGCGCTCTATACATACGGCGAGGAGGGCAAGGCCTTCTTCGCAACGGAGCTTAAATACAACGCCTGTGCGGACATAACGCCCGAGGAAGCGCTGGAAATACTTTATGACGAGCTTAACGCGCAGTTGAGCAAGCTTTATGACGCCGCCAAGAAGGACGCCGCCGTGTTCGATAAGTACGACACGGTGGAGCTGAGCGTCGGCACGACGGAGGAAAACATAGAGTACCTTAAAGAGCTGATGGCGGATTACTATCCGGAGCTGCCGGAGCATACGCTCACGTTCATGGACTGCCCCAGCGAGCTGGAGGACCAGTTCAGCCCCGCGGCATATCTTATTCCGCCGGTGGACGACGCGAGCGAGAACCTTATTATACTAAACAACAAAACGCTTGAAAACGACAACAGATACCTTGACACCCTTGCGCACGAGGGTTACCCCGGCCACCTTTATCATTACCAGTACCTGCGTACGCTTATAAACAAAACCGGCTATACCCGCCAGGCGCTTTCCATGGGCGGATACTACGAAAGCTGGTCCCAGTCCGGCGAGGTGTTCTTCGATAATTACAACACCCGCTTCGGCGCGCCGTACTGCAACTTCATGAGCGCGAACTCCATGATAGGCAATTTGCTGCTGCCCGCGATAGTGAGCATAGAGGTGAACTACTTCGGCAAGAGTGCGGACGACATGTTCGACCTTACCTCCGCCTATTTCGGGGACGAGGCCGCAACGGAGCTGAAGGACATTTATTACGACTACGCCGTTGAAAACCCGTTCTACTTCCTTGAATACGCCATGGGATACAGCATTTATCAGCAGAAGCTGAGGGAAGCGGAGGATATTTGCGGCGCAAGCTTCGACCTTCGCAGCTTCCATGAAACGTATCTTAACATCGGGCCGACTTATTTCAACATATCCATGCCCATAATGGACGAATGGATAAGCGGGCATAAATAAAATTATTGCCGCCACGCCGCTTTATGCTGATGACAAGACGCGGCGAATGTGGTAATATGAATGCATCACATACGGTTTATTTGAAAGGAGTTATTCTATGCCTTATTGCACAAATTGCGGCGCGCAGTATGACGACGGCGCAAAGTTCTGCCCCACCTGCGGCGCGACCACCGGCGAAGCCGCCCAGTCCAACGCCCAGCAGAACGCGGCCTACACCACCCCCACTCAGCCCGCTCAGCAGCCGGTGCAGACCGACAACAGCAAAACAATGGCCATACTTGCCGTTGTGTTCCCCATTCTGTTCTTCCTGCCCATAGTGACCAACCCCAAGACCGAGTTCGGCACCTTCTGGGCCAATCAGGCGCTGCTTCTGCTGCTTCTGAGCGTGGTTGCCAGCATCACCGCGGGCATAGTTATAGGCATACTCATCTGGATATTCCAGGTAGTCCTTTGGATAATGGCCCTGGTGAGCGTTTGCAAGGGCGAAATGAAGCGCCTGCCGCTCATAGGCACCATAGACATAATAAAGTAAGTATAGGCTGAATAAGCCTGCAGGGGAACGCGCTGGCGTTCCCTTTTGTTATATCGTCAACCCCTCCGGCTTTTGCTTCGCAAAATCCACCTCCCCTTTCAGGGCAGGCTTAATATGTAAGCTTATAAAGCGCACCAAAAGGCACCCTGTCGAGGGAGCTGGCAATACGCCGTAAGGCGGATTGTCTGAGGGGGAATAGTAAAACTGCTTGGCTGCTTTAACCGTTCCCCTTTCGTCATGGCTACGCCATGCCACTTTCCCCGTAAACGGGGACAGCTTTTGGTTAGCGGTAGCACGTAAGCCCGCCGTGTGACGCAGAATTTATTGTCACACCTTGCGTCACACAAAAAACGTAGACAATTAGCCTGTTTGTGACGATGTGACGCAAGTAACGATAGTGTGTAGGGGGGAGTAAAACGAACACAGGGAACGGCTCGAAGCTGCCAGGCAGTATTAAAGCATCATAAATAAAACTCCCCCACGTTTTATTTTCCCCCTTGACAAACAAAATATTATCAGTATAATAAGATTAAGAATTGATGTTAATCTTATTCATGGAGGTTTTAAGGAATATGGAACTGAAGTTTTACGTTTGCGAGCATTGCGGCAACATGGTTGAAATGGTAAAGAGCAGCGGCGTGCCTATGATGTGCTGCGGGCAGAAAATGACTGAAATTATTCCCGGCACGGTGGATGCCGCGCGGGAAAAGCACGTTCCGGTATACGAAGTGAACGGCAATGCCGTGCTGGTACGCGTTGGCGCGGTTGAGCATCCCATGCAGGACGTGCATTACATTGAATGGATAGCGCTGCAAACCAGGCAGGGCGTGCAGCGTAAGGCGCTCAAGCCCGGCGAAAAGCCCGAAGCAAGCTTTGCCCTTTGCGAAGGGGACGAGGTGGTTGCCGCGTACGCATACTGCAATCTGCATGGGCTTTGGAAGGCGTAATATATATATAAGAAAACGGCGGCTCAGGCCGCCTTTTTTGCTATTTTGATAGTGTAAAAATGATGCACGGTATAAGGAACAGCACCGCCGCAAGCAGATTGGCAACAAAGCTTGCCGCCGTGCGCTCGTCGTCGTCCAGTTCTTCAAAGGAGACCACCTTTTCGTCAACGTAGTCTATCATGTCCCCCATTTTGCGCTTTGGCGGCTTTTTGAAAAGCTTCTTTTTGAATATCTCCGGCGCGTTAACGCCGTCCAGGCTGAGGTAATTGAGCCACGACAACGCGGCGTATATCAGCCCCACTGCCATAAACGCATGGCCGTATACGTTCAGCCTGCCGCCGCTGTTTAGGAACCTGTCCCACAAAAAGCAGATGAGCAGCCCTATCACCACGCGCGGAAAAGTTTTTTGCAGCGCGGCGTGGCGAACATCCTTATTCCTTATGAACTGAAAGAACCGTTTCATATTATATCCTCATAAACAGCTGCGCCGGAGGCTTTTTGCTGCCCCCGGCGCGTAAGGCCATGGCTTTGATTTATGCTTTCTTTGCCAGCTCCTCGCGGTAGCCGTCCAGCTCCTTTTCATTACCGTACACAAAGTGTCCGGGAATGATTTCAACCCACTGGGGCTTATCGGTGCTGTAATCATGTATGCTGGGATCGTATACAACCAGCTTCTTGTTGCGCTCTATCGCCGGATCGGGATTAGGCACGGCGGAAAGCAGGCTCTTCGTATACGGATGCAGCGGGTGGCGGAAAAGTTCTTCCGCTTCGCTCAGCTCCACTATGCGGCCCTTATGTATAACCGCGATACGGTCGGATATGAAGCGAACCACGCTCAGATCGTGAGCGATGAACAGATAGGTCAGTCCGCGGCTCTTCTTCAGATCGTTGAGCAGATTGAGCACCTGCGCACGGATGGAAACATCCAGCGCGCTTATCGGTTCGTCCGCAACTATGAACTCGGGCTGCATTATCAGCGCGCGGGCTATGCCTATGCGCTGGCGCTGTCCGCCGCTGAACTCATGCGGGAAGCGGGATGCGAACTCGGGCAGAAGGCCAACTTCCTTGAGTGCCTGCTGAACCTTATCCTCGCGGTCCTGCTCATCCTTATAAAGATGATGGTTCAGTATACCTTCGCTGACTATATAGTCTACCTTTGCGCGCTCGTTGAGCGAAGCAAGCGGGTCCTGGAATATCATCTGGCAGCCCTTTATGACCTCAAGGTCAAGCTCCTTGGATATTTTTCCGTTTATCTTGCGGCCCTTGTAGAGTATTTCGCCGGCGGTGGTCGGGTTTATCCTGGTTATGGCGCGGCCTATGGTGGTTTTGCCGGAACCGGATTCGCCAACCAACGAGAAGGTCTCTCCGCGGTAGATCTCGAAGTTTACGTTGTCAACGGCAACGAACTTTTTGCGGCCCGTGCCAAACGTTACCTGAAGGTCCTTGACCTGTATAACGGTTTCCCTGTTGGGATCCTCGTGAGGATGCTTCAGGTTGGAGCCGAAGTCCTCGTTCATGCGCTGCGCAAGCCTCTTTATGGATTCGGGCTGCGTCACCTTGGGCGCGCGGGGGTCAAGATACCAGGTTTTTGCCTTATGCGTGGGCGAAACATCAAAGAACGGGGGTTCCTTTTTGAAGTCTATCGCCAGCGCCTGCCTGTTGCGGGGAGCAAAAGCATCGCCCGTTATTTTGTTGAACAGGTTCGGCGGGGTGCCGTCTATCGTGGGCAGCTTTTCGCCCTTTATACCAAGCTGCGGCAGGGCCGAAAGCAGCGCCCATGTATAGGGATGCCACGCATCATAGAATATTTCCTCAGCCATGCCTATTTCGACTATCTGGCCGGCATACATAACCGCTACCCTGTCCGCAACGTTTGCAACAACGCCAAGGTCGTGCGTTATGTATATTATGGTCATGCCCAGATTCTTCTGCAGCTTGCGTATCAGGTCCAGTATCTGTGCCTGAATGGTAACGTCAAGCGCGGTGGTGGGCTCATCGCAAATAAGAATGTCCGGATGGCAGGCAACAGCAATGGCTATAACGGCCCTTTGCCGCATACCGCCGGAAAACTCATGCGGATATTGATTATAGCGTACCTCGGGATTGGGGATACCGACTATGTCCAGCATCCTTATGGCTTCCGCCTTTGCGGCCGCCTTATCCAGCCCCTGATGCAGCTCTATGGATTCCTGTATCTGCATGCCGACCTTTTTGAGCGGGTTAAGGCTCGTCATCGGGTCCTGCATTACCATGGATATCTTCTTGCCGCGGATGGTGCGCCATTCCTTCTCAGTGGTGTACTTGGCAAGGTCGTTGCCTTCATACATTATGCTGCCGCCGGTTATGGAACCGTTCTGGTCAAGCATGCCCAGGAAGGATTTGGTGAAAACGGACTTGCCGGAGCCGGATTCGCCAACTATGGCAAGCGTCTCGCCCTCGTAAAGGTCAAGTGAGCAGCCGCGTATGGCCGTCAGCTTGTCTCCGCGCAGGCTGAACTGTATTTCCACGTCCCTGGCGCTGAGGATAGTTTTTTTGTTCAATGCTTCCATTTATGCTATCCTCCGCTTAAACATGGTTTCTCGGGTCGGCCGCGTCGCTGAAGGCGTTGCCGGCGAGATAGAAAGTGATAGTTACCAGCGAAACTATTACCGCCGGGAATACCAGAAGATACGGGTAATCAAGGAAGAACGTCCTTGAATTGCGCAGCAGTATGCCAAGGCTGGGCGTGTTCACGTCAAGACCAAGGCCAAGATAGCTCAGCGTGGTTTCGAGCGCTATGGTGCTCGGTATGCTCAGTGCCACCCTAAGTATTATAACGCTTATAAGATAGGGCAGAATATTCTTGGTCAGTATGCGGAACAGGTTTGTGCCCAGGCAGCGGGAAGCAAGGTTATACTCCCTGTCGCGATACATGAACACCAGATTACGCACGTTCTTGGCCATATACATCCAATGGAACAGTATTATGCTTGCGCACATTATCCAGAAGGTCTGGCCGATGAACAGCGCGATAAGCGTCATGTAAATCATGGTAGGCACGCTGTCGAATATGTTGTAAAGTTCGGTGAAGAACCTGTCCGCCTTGCGCACATAACCCCATATGCAGCCGATGGTAACGCCCATAAGGCATTCGCCAAGGGCAACTATAGCCGCCAGCTTTATGGAAGTCTGCGTGGCGTACCAAACCTGGCACCAGTAGTCGCGGCCAAGGTTATCGGTACCGAACCAATATTCACTATTGGGGCTTTGGAAGCACAGATTCGTATCCGGTATCAGATGCTGATAGTCGTATTTGCCTATCCACAGCGCCACGAAGGAGAATATGAATATTGCAAAGAAAACGATTATCATGACCACGGCGGCCTTATTCTTGAGGAAGTTGCGGAAAACGCTCTTCCAATATGAATATTCGCTGTAGCCTATTCTTTCGGCATCCTCGGCATGATACTCAACGAATGAAAACAGTTCCTGTTCGCTCATGCCAAGCTCTTTTTCAAGCTCCGCCGTGGTATTTACAGCTTTGGTTTCCATTATCGAGTGTCACCGCCCTTTCCGGTAAGTCTGATTCTCGGATCGCATACGGTCATAAGCACGTCGCCCAGGAACAGGCCGAATATGCCAAGCAGGGCATAAAGCAGCACCAGTCCGCGAACCATGTTTAAGTCGTATCGGGTAATCGAGTCTGTGAGCAGCGGGCCCATGCCGGGAATGGAGAAGAAACGCTCCACCAGCAGAGAACCGCCGATAGTAAGCATGAAAGAAGTGGGCAGATTCTGTACCATAGGCACGAATGCGTTCCTAAGAACATGCTTAAACATTATTTGGCGGGTGGAAAGGCCCTTTATTCGGGCGAGCTTTATATAGTCCTTCGTAAGCTCGTCAACCATATAACGGCGCATCCACAGCGCGTAACTTGCAGTAGAACCCATCGCAAGGCATATTATCGGCAATATGCTGGAACGCGCGGCATGTCGCGTGGAATACATGGTAGGCAAACCAAAAAGCTTTACGCCGATCACCAGCACCAGCGAATATGATACCAAACGCGGTACTGCGTTTACGAATATCGTATATGCGGCGCCGATATGATCGAACAGATGGTCCTTATGTCTTGCCTGAAGTATGCCCATAGGCACGCCAAGTATCAGCGAAATGACCAAAGCGATACAGCCCAATCTCATTGAGATAGCGAACTTGTCTCCTATTACCTTAATTACAGGCACGCCGGCCTGTATTCTGCGTGAGGTTCCAAGATCGAATTTAAGAATTACGTTTTCTAGGAAGTGGAATAATTGTACGATTGGGCTGTCCAGCAGCCCAGCTGCTGCCAACTGATCTTCCTTCTGCTTATCGGTCAGCTTTATAAGCTGTTCCTCAGTGAAGTAATAATCAGTCGGCATCAGGCTGAGCAGCAATGACACGATAGATACCACGATGAGCACGGTCCCTAAGGACTGAAGTACTCTTTTTATGGTATACTTAAACATTTAATCTTACTTACCTTTAACCTTATTTGCCAGCGCCGGCGGCATAAGCTTCGGCCAGCTTTGCATAGTCCTCGGTGGTGTAAGGATCAACAGAGGTTTCCCAGTTCTTGAACTTTTCGCCCTGTATGCCGTAAGGAGCATAGATCTTGGAATAGTCGTTAACATGGGTTACCTGCCACAGAACGTTCTTGTACCAAGGGATTACGAGCGCATGCTCAAGCATGTACTTTTCAGCCTCGGCATAGGCTTCGTAACGGGCGTCCATATCGTCTACGATGGCGTTAGCCGCGTTGACCATATTGGTGAACTCCTCGTAAACGGCAATCAGGTTTTCGTCGGTAATGTTATTAGCCTTGGAGTAGGATACGCTGTAGTAAGCGTTGTCCATGCCGTAGGTTTCCTGACCCAGGTAGTTCTGAGGATCGGCGTAGTCAGCGCCCCAACCATTAATGTAGAAGGAGGCGAGCTGAGGATTACGGACTTCCTTGTTCACAGAAGAGATATAGGTCTTGATGTTCAGGGTTACGAAATCGTCGCCCAGGCAGTCAGAGAACATCTGCTTGAGAACGTTCGCGGTGTCCAGAGCGGTCTGGCTGGAGCCCTGAATGTAATAGTCAACAACCACAGGGAAGGTCACGCCCTTAGCGGTGAGCTCTTCCATGGCCTTGGCCTTGTACTCGGCAGCCTTGGCGGCGTCTACGCGGGCATAGTTCTCGCCATCGGGGCTGATGCCCAGCTTCTCCATAACGCGATCGGTATAATCGGTACCGTCGGAGAAGGAGACCAGGTTGGACATGGTGTAGCAATAGTTAGCGCAGTGCTGCGGATAGATGAAGTTCGTACGGGCAAGGTAGGCAGTGGCGTCAAGGCCATAGTACCAAGCCAGACGGAAGTTCTCGTTAGCAATGGCGGTATTCCAGTTCACGTCGGGATCGCCGTTCTCGTCGCGCTTATCCCAGCAAAGATGCAGCTGATAGGAATACTTGGTGGGGCGGGCTTCAACGATGTAATCATGGAACTCGTTGGACTCGCTGTTGTAGATGGTGCGCAGGTTGGATTCGGTCAGCTCGATGTAATCAAGCTCGCCGGCCTGGAACATCTGGAACGCAACATCGCCGGATTCGACCATCTTGTAGGTGACGGTATCGAACAGGGTGCAGTCGGTATCCCAGTACAGGGGGTTCTTGGTCAGAACCTTTTCATTGCCGTTGATGTAATGGGTGATGGTGTAGCAGCCATTGTACCACATGTTCTCGTTGGTGCAGGCATAGAAGCCATCAACGCCAAGCTGGTCTATCAGGGCCTGGGGCGCGGGATAGAGGCAGTTGTAGGTGGCAACGGTGGCGAAGTAAGGCAGCTCGGCTACGCAGTGATAAATCAGGGTGTAGTCATCGGGAGCTTCGATGCCGACCATCTTCTTGAATACGGTCAGATCCATGCTCTTGGCTTCGTCAGCAGTCAGACGGACGGGCTCAAGATCGTACTTTTCGCAAATGGCTTCGAACTTAGCCTTGGCGTCTTCGTAATTCTTGGTCAGCTTTTCCTTGGTAGCGGCGTCGGCATCCGCGGGGATTTCAAGATCCTGATAGCCGGCCACATAGGCATAGTAATCAGCGGCGCCTTCGATCATTTCGGTAGGCATGGAGGTGTTGGCAGCTTCGTTCTTATAGAAGTTCAGTACCCACTCAAGACCAACCAGCCAGTCCTCGGCCTTAACTTCCTGCATGGGTTCGCCGTTCATGTTTACCCACTGAACGCCCTTGCGGAGGTTGAAGGTCCAGGTCTTGCCGCCGTCTTCGGTGCCCCAGGTTTCCGCGATGGCGGGAACGAGGTTACCACGATTGTCGTTGGACAGCAGGCCGTCTATGCAGCTGGTCAGAACACGCAGTTCCTTGTTGTTCTGGCTATAGAGAATGTTGAAGGTCTCCATTTCGTTAGCCAGGGTGAGGTAAGTTACCCAATCCTTGATGGGCTCTTTGCTCACGCTCAGGTCAAGACCTTCAGACACCGGGGTGTTGGTCTGGGTCTGTCCGGGGTTCTCATTGTTGTTGTTGCTCGCCGGCTCATTGGTGTTGGCAGGCGTGTTGTCGTTTGTGCATGCGGCAAATACGCCAAGCATGAAGCATACGGTCAACAGAATAGCAAGCAGCTTTTTCATTGTACTCCTCCTTATTATTTGGTTTTCTGAGACAACTGTGCGCACGATCTTGCGCTGATATTGGTTATACTATAAAAGAATATGGCTCAAATGTCAAATAATATGTTCATAATTCGGGATTATATATAATACTGCAGGACGGCAAAGCGCGCCGTCCTGCATGTTTATAATTTACTTATTGCATATCCCGCGTAATAACTATGTCCACGCCCGTTCCCGCCGCGTTTTTAAGTGCAATATCGCCTATATGCACGGGTGCCGCTACGCTCACGCGGCTTAATTCCTTCATGCAGTCAAGCATTTTGCCCTTGGGTATTTCCCGTGCCGAACGCACCGGAGCAACGGCCGCGCCCGTTGCGCTTACCGTGAGCCCAACGGTGCTGGTCAGCGTGCGCACAGGGTTCGAAAGTTCCGATTTTGCATACTTTTCTCCCCTTGGACAGGAGTTGCCGCGCACGCTTAAAACATGGTTTCCTTCAAGCTCGGCCTCTATCGTGCAGCCTATCGGGCAGCATATGCAGGTAAGCGTTTTTCTCTCCATTTCACATATCCTCCGTGGTTATAAGTATGCTTTCAACTTTTGCATACTTATCCAGCATATCCTTCATTATGACCACCTGCTCCATCTCCCCCGGAGCCATCACCGGGCGCGGGCGGCTGATTATTTTCTCCCCGTTAATAATTACATTCAGTCGTTTATTTTTCATAACGCTTCCTACACGCATGCGTATTGTAAGACTACTCTGTATCCTGTCCGGCGCAATGGCGGAAGGAACGGCATAGCGTATGCCGCCGGAGAGCTCTATGCATATTCTTTGCGTGCATACTTCATTTGCATTTCCTGCAAGGGCGAATTGCGCGGCGTTGCGCCCGGCGGCAGCAGCCTCTTCGCTTACATAGTCCACCAAGTCATGCACATGCAGCGCATTGCCCGCGCTGAACACGCCCGCTATATCCGTTTCAAGCGATTCGTTTACCATCGGCCCGCCCGTTACGGGGTGTATGCCCACGCCCATGCCGCGGGAAAGCTCGTTTTCCGGTATCAATCCGCAGGATAAAAGCAGCGTGTCGCACGGATAGTATTCTTCGCTGCCGGCTATGGGCTTCAAATCCGCGCCCACCTTGGCTATCGTAACGCCTTCCACCCTTTCGCGCCCATGTATGTCCACAACCGTATGGCTTAGCTTCAGCGGTATGCCGAAATCGTCAAGACACTGCACAATGTTGCGCTTCAATCCGCCCGAATACGGCATCAGCTCCGCCACAAGCTTAACATGCGCGCCTTCAAGCGTCATCCTGCGCGCCATTATAAGGCCGATGTCCCCGCTGCCCAGTATAACGACCTCGCGCCCGGGCATGTATCCCATTATGTTCACAAGCTTCTGCGCCGTGCCCGCCGAATATATGCCCGCGGGGCGGAAGCCGGGTATGTTCAGCGCGCCGCGGCTCCTTTCGCGGCAGCCCATGCAAAGCACAATCGCCTTGGGCCGGATTGTAAACACGCCCCGTGTGCGGTTCATGGCGGTAATTGTCTTATCCCGCGCAATGCTCAGCACCATTGTGGAAAGCAGCATATCTATGCCCCGCTCCTTCACCCGCGTAATGAAGCGCGCCGCGTATTCGGGGCCCGTCAGCTCCTCATTAAACGTATGCAGGCCGAAGCCGGCGTGTATACATTGGTTCAGTATGCCGCCGGGCGCGTCTTCCCTTTCTATTATAATAATGCTCTTCGCGCCCGCGTCGTATGCGGCGGCCGCCGCGGCAAGTCCCGCAGGGCCCGCGCCGATTATCGCAATATCATATTGTTTCATATTTTTCCGCCTCCTGCTTGGCAAGGCCGGTTATAAGCTTCGCCTCTCCGCCGCTTTTCGTTATGTCCGCAAGGCTCGCCTTCAGCTCCCGCGCCAGTATCTCCATCACCCTTGTGCTGCAAAATCCGCCCTGGCAGCGCCCCATGCCCGCACGCACGCGCCGCTTTACCCCGTCCAGACTCCTTGCGCCCACTGGACGGCGTATCGCGTCCACAATCTCGCCCTCGGTTATGCTTTCGCAGCGGCAGACTATGCGCCCGTATGCGCTGTTTTGCCGTATGAGCGCGTTCTGCTCGTCAATGCTCAGCTTTTTCAGTTCCGTTATGCCCTTGCGCGTGGGTATAAAGGACTTGTTCTCATCAAGCTTCAATTCCTCCGCCACTATTTCGGATATCATTCTGCCTATTGCCGGTGCGCTTGAAAGCCCGGGGGATTCAATGCCAGCGCAATCGAAGAAATTCTCTGTCCCTTCGGCCCTGCCTATTATGAATTCGTGCCCGTCCTCGTGCGCGCGAAGGCCGGCAAAGCTGGTTATCACCTGCTTGAGCGGCAAGCCCTCAACCGCAATATCCGCCCTTGCCCTAACCGCGTCAAGCCCCGCCTGCGTGGTATTCACGCCGTCGCGGTCGAATATATCCTCCGCCGTGGGGCCAACTATTATGTTTCCATGCACAGTCGGGCTTACAAGCACGCCCTTGCCAAGCTTAGTCGGCAGCTGGAACACGGTACGCTTTACAAAGCCGCCCGCCGCATGATCCAGCAGCATATATTCGCCCTTTCGCGGGGTTATGTGTATCTTTTTTGTGCTTACCATGTTGTGCAGCACGTCCGCATATGTTCCCGCCGCGTTTATGACCGCGTCCGCGCGTATCAGTTCCTTATCCGTCTGCACGCTCCATGCGCCCTGCTCGTGCCTGAGCGCGGTAACGGCAGTATTGAATATGAACTCAACTCCGTTTGCCGCCGCGTTTTCCGCAAGCGCAACAGTAAGCCCAAACGGGCATATTATGGCCCCCGTGGGCGCCCACAGTGCGGCATAGGCTTCCCTGCGCACGGCGGGCTCTATCTCCCTAAGCCTTTCCCCGCGCACTATTTCAAGTCCCTCAACGCCGTTTTTAAGCCCGTTTTGATAAAGCCGCTCCAGCTTGCCGTAATCGGCCTCGTCCATGCATACAACAAGGCTGCCGTTGTTCATGTAGCTGAAGTCAAGCTCCTTTGCAAGCTTGGGCATAATGCGGCTGCCCTCAACGTTCAGCTTTGCCATAAGGCTGCCCGTGGGCGCATCGAACCCGGCATGGACGATTGCGCTGTTAGCCTTGCTCGCGCCGAATGCGCATACGTCCTCCGCCCGCTCTATCACCGCCGCATGCACATTATAGCGGCTAAGGTATCTTGCCGCGGCGCAGCCCGTAACGCCCGCACCTATTATAACAACATCGTATTGCTTATTCATCCGTTTATTCATCCTCCTTCGCCCAGCCGTAGGCGCACTTTACCGCGCGGTTCCAGCCCGCCGTTCTTGCGCTGCGCTCCGCTTCGCTTATTGATGGATAGAACTCGCGTTCCGTTTCGCGGCTGTGCTTTATTTCTTCCGTATCGGCCCAGTATTTTACCGCAAGCCCCGCCAAGAACGCCGCGCCCATTGCCGTTGTTTCAACGCAGCGCGGCCGCGCGACCGGCGCGTTTATAATGTCCGCCTGGGTCTGCATAAGGTAATTGTTTGCGCTCGCCCCGCCGTCCACGCGCAGCGTGTTCAGCGGAATACCCGAATCCGCCTGCATGGCGGCAAGAACATCGTTCACCTGATAGCATATGCTGTCAAGCGTGGCGCGGATAATGTGATATTTATTGCAGCCGCGGCTGAGGCCAACTATCGTACCGCGCGCATACTGGTCCCAATGCGGCGCGCCAAGCCCCGTGAACGCCGGAACGACATAGCAGCCGTTGGTATCGCGCACCTTCTGCGCCATGTATTCCGAATCCGCCGCGCTTTCTATCAGCTTCATCTCGTCCCTGAGCCACTGTATTGCCGCGCCCGCAACGAATATGCTGCCCTCAAGCGCGTAGTTCACCTTTCCGTTTCTGCCCCACGCAACGGTGGTAACAAGGCCGTTATTTGAAAACACCGGCCTTTCGCCCGTATTCATCAAAAGGAAGCAGCCCGTGCCGTATGTGTTCTTCGCCTCCCCAGCTCCAAAGCAGGTCTGCCCGAACAATGCCGACTGCTGATCCCCCGCAACGCCCGCAATGGGTATTTCCCCGCCCAGGAATTTTGCGTCCGCATGGCCGAATATTCCGCTTGAGGGCTTCGCCTCGGGCAGCATGCACGCGGGGATATCAAGCTCCTTCAATATATCCTCGTCCCATTTGAGCGTATTTATGTTAAAAAGCATCGTGCGGGATGCGTTGGAATAATCCGTTGCAAATATTCTGCCGCCGGAAAGCTTCCACATAAGCCATGTGTCCACCGTGCCGAAGCAAAGCTCCCCGCGCTCCGCCCTCTCCCGCGCGCCGGATACGTTATCCAGTATCCATTTCAGCTTTGTAGCCGAAAAATAAGCGTCTATAACAAGGCCGGTCTTTTGCCGTATTGTCTCCGCAAGGCCGCGCGCCTTCAATTCGTCGCAGAATTTGCTCGTGCGGCGGCATTGCCACACTATCGCGTTATATACCGGCTCTCCCGTTTGTCTGTCCCATACTATTGTTGTTTCGCGCTGGTTTGTTATGCCTATGGCGGCTATGTCCTCCGCCCCTATGCCAAGCTTCTGCATGGCCTCCACCGCAACGCTCAGCTGCGTGGCCCATATTTCGTTGGCATTGTGCTCAACATAGCCGCTTTTGGGGTATATCTGCGTAAACTCCTTCTGCGCTACGGCGCACACGCGCGCATAGCGGTCAAACAATATGCAGCGGTTGGACGTTGTGCCCGCGTCCAGCGCCATAATATATTCTGCCATGGCAAATGCCCTCCTTAACTTGTGCTGATTTATTATATCAGATATGTTCATTTCATAAAAGATGCCGCGCAAAAAGCGTCTACTTCTGCCGAACATAATTCGTTCATTTGACGCATAAGGCTAAGTTTGGTAGAATGTTGCATAATAATTTTCTTTAAGGAGGTCATGCATGAAGCCAAAGCTTAGAACGGCGCTGTATTTTGCGGGCACCATAATAATAGCGGCGCTCATATCCGCCGGCGTTACCATGCAGCTATATAATCAAAACCGAAAGGACGCGGTGATGCTTTCAACCGATGAATACGCCGCCCTTACGGACATACTGGCGCTTGACGAAATAATAAGCGATATACAGAGCGATTATTATTACGACGCACCCTCGCGCGAAGCGCTTATAACCGCGGCGGCCCGCGGCATGGTAAGCGAGCTTAACGACCCGTATGCCCAGTATTTTACGGATGAGGAATATCAAAAGTATCTTACCAGCATAAGCGGCTCTTACGACGGCATAGGCGTGCTGCTGGGCCAGCCCACGGAGCAGGGCGCGGAGATATTGGACGTATACGAAAACACGCCCGCAGGCGAAGCCGGCCTTAAAGCCGGAGACATTGTTACAGCCGTTGACGGCACGCCCACGGCCAACATGGAGCTTGAAGAGCTGAGCACGCTGGTGGTAAAAAGCGGGGATGAAAGCACAGAGCTTACGATTCACCGCGAGGGCGAGGACGATTTCACCGTTGATCTCACATCCGCGCGCATAAACGTGAAGCACGTTGAGCATTTCCTATATAATCATCACACGGGATACATACGCATAAGCATGTTCAGCGGCAACTGCGCGGAGGAATTCCGCGAGGCTGTGAAGGATCTTACCGATAGGAACATGACAAGCCTTGTTGTAGACCTTAGGAACAACCCCGGCGGGCTGCTGAAGGACGTTGTAAGCGTTGCGGACACATTGCTTGGCGAATGCACGATAGTGACCGTGCGCGACGGCAAGGGCGGCGAGGAAACATACACATCTAATAAAAAAGGCGTAAGCGTGCCGGTTGCAATAATAGTTAATGAAAACAGCGCAAGCGCAAGCGAAATACTTGCCGCCGCCGTGCAGGATAATGAAGCGGGCGCAATAGTGGGCATGACAACATTCGGCAAGGGCGTTGTGCAGAACACAAAGCGCATCAGCTCAAACGGCGCATGGCTTAAAATGACCGTCAGCGCATATTACACGCCCGGCGGCGAAAGCATAAACGGCACGGGCGTTACGCCGGACATTGAAGTTGACCTGCCGGAGGAGATGAAGGGCACGCCCATAGACCAGCTTGACCAGGAGCAGGATTCGCAGCTTTGGGCCGCGCTGGACTACGTGCGCGAGCTGGCGGGCGAACAGTAATATATTCCCGCCGCGCCTTGACAAGCGAAACAGGCTAAAATATAATTACATCAATATGGGAGCATAGCGTTATTTTGCCGTGTTTTCATATAAGAATTATGAAAAAATAATGCCGCATGCACGCGGCTTAACGAAGGAGAAAGAACATGGCTGAAGTAAGGCTTACCGCCGAAGGCGTGGAAAAGTATGAGAAAAGATTGGAGTACCTGAAAACCACAGCGCGCACCGAAATTGCGGAGCAGATAAAAACGGCAAGGGCCTTCGGCGACCTGAGCGAAAACGCGGAATATGACGCGGCAAAAATTGAGCAGGCGCGCATAGAATACGAAATAGTTGAAATAGAGGCCATGCTCAAGAACGTGGTGCTCATAGACGAGGACACGCTGAACACAAACGTTGTTGACGTTGGTTCAAACGTTACGGTAAAGATGCTGTCCGCCGGCGGCGAGGAGCGCACGTTCCAGATAGTCGGCAGCGCGGAGGCCAACCCCTACGAGAACCGCATTTCCAACGAATCCCCCGTCGGCAAGACCCTGCTTGGCCACAAGGTGGGTGAGCTTGTTGAAATTCAGACTCCCGACGGAGTGAGCGAATTTGAAATAACAGCCATAGGCAAATAATCTTCAAACGCAGGAGACAGGCGCATAAATGGAAGAAAACAACATTAAGGCTCCCGTGGTGGAGCGCGAACAAACCGCCGAGGAACTTAACGAGCTGCTCCAGATAAGGCGGGACAAGCTGAAGGCATTGCAGGAACGCGGCAAGGATCCCTTTGAAATAGTCAAGTTCGACCGCGATGCTTACAGCACAGAGATAATTGAAAATTACGACGCCATGGAAGGCAAAACCGTTACCGTTGCAGGCAGAATGATGTCCAAGCGAATAATGGGCAAGGCTTCCTTTGCGCACATTTTGGATTACAAGGGCGATATTCAGGTTTACATAAAGCGCGACGATGTTGGCGAAGAATCCTATGCCGACTTTAAGGCCATGGATATAGGCGACATAATCGGCGTTACCGGCATGGTATTCAAAACCCGCACGGGCGAGGTTTCAATCCATGCAACGAGCGTTACCCTGCTTTCAAAGTCCCTCCGTCCCCTGCCCGAAAAGTTCCACGGGCTGAAGGATCAGGAACTGAGATACCGCCAGCGCAGCGTTGACCTTATAGTAAATCCCGAGGTGCGAAACACCTTCATAAAGCGCGCCAAGATAGAGGCCGAGATACGCAGGAGGCTGAACGAGCTTGACTTTATAGAGGTCGAGACCCCCGTGCTCAACTCCGCCGCCTCCGGCGCGAGCGCAAGGCCGTTCATAACGCACCACAATACGCTGGATATAGACATGTATCTGCGCATCGCCACGGAGCTGCACCTCAAGCGCTGCATAGTTGGCGGACTTGAAAGGGTTTATGAAATAGGCCGCCTTTTCCGCAACGAGGGCATGGACGCTACGCATAACCCCGAGTTCACCACGATTGAGATATATCAGGCGTATACCGATTACCACGGAATGATGGAGCTGTGCGAGGATTTGTTCTCCCGCTGCTGCATGCTGGTAAACGGCACCACCAAGATAAAATACGGCGAGTACGACATTGACCTTACCCCGCCGTTTGCACGGCTGGGCATGAACGACGCCGTGAAGAAATACGCAAATGCTGACTTTCTCGGCTGCGCAACGGACGAAGAGGCGCGCGAGCTTGCAAAGAAGATAAAGCTGCCCTTTGACGACAAAACAGCCACCAAGGGCAAGCTGCTGGCGCTGGCGTTCGACGAATTCGTTGATGATAAGCTTATCCAGCCCACGTTCATAATAGACTATCCCGTGGAAAACTCCCCGCTTTCCAAGCGCAAGAAGGGCGTAAGCGGCATAACGGAACGCTTTGAGCTGTTCATTGCCGGCCACGAATACGCAAACGCCTTCAGCGAGCTGAACGACCCCATAGACCAGCGCGGCCGCTTTGTGCAGCAGGCTATGGAGCGCGCCAAGGGCGACGACGAGGCCATGATGATAGACGAGGACTTCTGCCAGGCGCTTGAATACGGCATGCCCCCCACCGGCGGCATAGGCATAGGCATAGACCGCATGGTCATGCTGCTCACCGGAGAAACCAGCATACGCGACGTGCTGCTCTTCCCGACTATGAAGCCCATAAAGTAAAGCATAAAAGAGCGGTTAGCGCCGCTCTTTTGAATTATAAAGGAGATATTCATGAAATACGCATTCATCGGCACCGGCAGCATGGCTGCCGCAATAATCCGCGGCATGGTCGCGGGCGGCGTTGCGCCATGCGACATACTTGCCTTCAACCGCACGCGCGAAAAGGCGGACGCTTTGGCAAACGAGCTGGGCATAACCGTGTGCGATACGCTTGAAGCCGCCGCGCAGGCGGGCGCGATAGTGCTTGCCACCACGCCGCAGTCCTTTGCAGATATTCTGCCCCGCGTAGGCCGCGCCATGCGCACCGACGCGCTTGTTATGTCCATAGCCGCAGGGTACGGCATTGCCGCCATACGCGAAGGGATAGGCCGCGACGCGGGCATAATACGCATAATGCCCAACGTTAACGCAAACGTTTGCGCATCCACCACAGGCTATGCCACCTCCGCAAGCATTACGGCGGCGCAGCTTGATGCATTCCACTTCGCCTTCGGCAAGATTGGCGAGCTTATAGAGCTTGACGAGAGCGAATTTGAAACGTTCTCCGCCATGGCAGGCTGCGGCGTGGCGTATGTTTATATGTTTATCGACGCAATGGCACGCGCGGGCCTAAGGAACGGGCTTAGCAAGCAAAAGGCGCTCAGCATTGCGGCAAGCGCCGTAATGGGCAGCGCAAAGCTGGTGAGCGAAAGCGGCATGCATCCATACGCCCTTATCGACTCCGTCACCACCCCCGGCGGCACAACCATAGAAGGCGTGCTGACATTGCAGCGCTGCGGCTTTGAAAGCGCGGTGCACGCCGCCATTCAGGCCAGCATAGACAAAGAACTTGGCATGAAATAACGCCGCCAAAAAAGCTCCGTTTGCGGGCATATGCAAAAAAAGTAAAACTTGTCAAAAAAAATCCTTGCATATATCCGCATCTGATAGTATAATATATCCCGTTGACGCGGTAAGCGTCATGAACGGTTCGCTGGTGTAGCTCAGTTGGTAGAGCGCGTCATTGGTAATGACGAGGTTCATGGGTCCGACTCCCATCACCAGCTCCACGCAAAATACCATCCTAAACGGATGGTATTTTTGTATAGGAAAGTAAAGGAGCAACCCCATATGAAACACATATTGATATGCGGCGCAAAAGGCGTTGGCAAGTCCACGTTGATACGCAGGCTGTGCATGGACGCAAACGCCCCCATATACGGGTACTGCACAAAGATGCTTTCAACCGCGGATGCGGACGGGCTGTTTCCAATATATATTCATCCTGCTCGGCAAACGGAAGCGGAGCGCACATACGGCAGCGCTAATCTTATAGGCCGGTGCGACATTTGCATACGCGATGTATATACAAATGTGTTCAATACGCTGGGCGCGGAATACATAACCGCCGCAAAGCCGGGCGGATACATAATAATGGATGAACTCGGCTTCATGGAAAAGAATGCTGAAAAATTCAAGCGGGCCGTGTTCAACGCGCTGGATGGGAACATACCCATTATAGCCGCGGTAAAAGCAAGATACGACGTGGACTTCTTAAACCGCATACGCGCGCACGAAAAGGCGCAGCTTTATACCATTACGCCCGAAAACCGCGATGCGCTCTATGCCGAGCTTCTCGGCATCATAACTCGCTGATGTTGTCTATGCCTTCCGGTCCGTGCTCTATTGTTACCAGCCGCGCGGCGTAAACGTATTCCTTCTTTTTGTATATAAGTCCCAGCGTGTCCCCGCTCATGTCCCCAACGGGCGGGCGCACACTCTCATATTCCCCCATGAATTCGGCTATTGCCTCCGCTGTCACGTTGCGCCTCAGCGCGGGTGAAAGATAGCCCATCGCCTCGTCAAACTTTCCCTGCATACTTGCCATGGCAAACGCCATGCCTCGTTCCAAATTGTTAATGGGCTGCTTCGCCCCCTGCGCGTCTGCGCCCTTCTGCCCCGCCTTTTCGCACTGTTTGCCGGCCTTTGCGCATATGGCAATGGGCTTCATTGTTATTTCATTCACTCCGCCGGGCCAAAGGCACAATACGGCGTCGGGATACCCGGTCTGCTCCATAATTCCGTTTTCAAGCGAAAATCTGCGCGTAACGGGGCATAATGCCGCGCCTGACGCATCGTGCGGCAGCAGCGGCTGCATGGTAACGTAATAATCCCCGTTTGCGCTCAGCGGCACGCTGATATAGCCTTCACCGCCGCATTCTCCGGCCACGCGGCCGTTTATGGATATAAGCGCGGGGCACTTTGCGCGGACAACAAGCGTGGGTACGCCGGCATAATACATAATGCATGTCTCCTTATAACAAAATATGATTTAGGAAATATATGCACGATGCTTGCTAAAGATGCAAAATCGGAATATAATAGCTGAATAGTTTATATTTTATCCGGAGGTGGATTATGTTGAGATTGAGTGAGCTGGTGCGCAGCTACGAGACGCATACCGGCGAAATCGAGGTTGTAGGATGGATCAAAACGGCGCGCGAAAGCAAGAACGTGGGCTTTATAGAGCTTGGCGACGGTTCCTGCTTCAAGAACGTGCAGGTGGTGTACGAAACCAATAATATCAATCCCGACATAACCAAGCAGCTCAATACCGGCACGGCGATAGGCGTTAAGGGCGAACTTGTGCTAACGCCCGAAATGCAGCAGCCGTTTGAAATAAGGGCGCGCGAAATAGAGATCTTAGGCGAGTGCGACGGGGACTATCCCCTTCAGAAAAAAAGGCACAGCCTTGAATACCTTCGCACCATTCAGCACCTTAGGCCCCGCACGAACATGTTCCAGGCGGCATTCAGGGTGCGCGGCGTTGTGGCGCAGGCCATACACCGCTTCTTTGACGAGCGCGGCTTCCTTTATGTGCATACCCCGCTCATCACCCCGAGCGACTGCGAAGGCGCGGGCGAAATGTTCCGCGTGACAACGCTTGACATGAATGACCTGCCCAAGACCGAGGACGGCAAGGTTGACGACAGCAAGGATTTCTTCGGCAGGGAAGCTAACCTGGCCGTGAGCGGACAGCTTTACGGCGAAGCGTTTGCAATGGCTTTCCGCGATATATATACCTTCGGCCCCACGTTCAGGGCGGAATATTCCTTCACGGCGCGCCATGCGGCGGAGTTCTGGATGATAGAGCCGGAAATGGCCTTCTGCGACCTGGCCGGAGACATGGAAGTTGCCGAGGCAATGGTAAAATACATAATACGAACCGTTATGGAGCGCTGCCCGGACGAGCTGAAGTTCTTCAACAGCTTTGTTGACAAGACTTTGCTTGACAGGCTTACAAACGTTGTTGAAAACGACTTTGCCCGCGTAACGTATACCGAGGCCGTGGAGCTGCTCAAAAAGTCCGGCGCGGAATTCAAATATCCCGTGGACTGGGGCTGCGACCTTCAAACCGAGCATGAACGTTACCTGACGGAGCAGATATTCAAGCGCCCCGTGTTCGTAACCAACTATCCCAAGGATATAAAGGCGTTCTATATGCGCCTGAACGACGACGGCAAGACCGTTGCGGCGGTTGACCTGCTGGTTCCCGGCGTTGGCGAAATAATCGGCGGCAGCCAGCGCGAGGAGCGCACGGATAAGCTCAAGCAGCGCATTGAGGAACTTGGGCTTGATATGTCCCAGTACGATTGGTACATGGATCTTAGGCGCTTTGGCGGCGTGCAGCACGCGGGCTACGGCCTTGGGTTCGAGCGCATTGTAATGTACGTTACCGGCATTGCCAACATAAGGGACGTGCTTCCCTTCCCGCGCACGGCGTCCAGCATGGATATATAATAATTCCCGATATAAAAAAGGGGCGGCAGCTGCCGCTCCTTTTTTCATGGCCTTCAATAATGCCGCCCTTCGTAAAAGCCCGTATCGGCCGTCGGCGGTTTTTGCCGTTAGCAACGGCTCACCCCCTCCGCCTTTAATATATGTTCCCTAATCTCCGCCTCGTGCTCTTGGCAATAGGCATAGCTGTTTAGCATAAAATCCTCAATATTCCGACTTCTGTACATGGCGTCCAGCGTATCGAGAATAGGCTCCCCGCCTACCGTCATATCGAAGAAATACGGATAGACGCAGCCGCCGTTTTCCCTTGGGAAATAAGGGTTTATGGAGCTGAGCCGTTCATCCCTCATTATTGACTCAACCACCATTTCGCTCAGTATCCATTTGAGAGAAGGACGTTCATATTCATCGTAATCATCTCCAAACAGTCTGTTCCATACATAGAACCAAACAAAGTGTATGATTTCATGTATTCCGCCGCCGATAGCGCCCTTTTCGCTGTTCAGATAGAATGTGTCGTAACGGCGTTCTTTAAGAAAACGCGGCTCAATTGGGTTCATGCTCAAATTGCAGCGCAGTTCATTAAACAAGCTCGCGCAATCCACGCCGAAGGCATCCGATAAGGCTGCCGTAATCTGCGGTTTGCAGGCGTTCCAATGGCGAGCATATAATACCGCCTTCTCATTTATCGTATCCTCCGCTTTAGCATAAACGGCTCTCATCGTGCGCTCGATATAGTTTTTTCTTTCTGCAAACGGCAAGCTTGCAGCGTATACCCTATCAAGCTGCGGATAGAAATGGTACAGCGGTTCATGCCAAAACTCCGCTTCCCCCTCCGTCTGGAAAAGCATAATGCTCCGAATCATATAATCTACACCGGGATTTACAAACGTAATATCCATAAGTCGCTCACCTCCGTCCGCGCTTAGCGTATATGCTCATAATAGCGCATAAACACGGGCTTTTTCAATAGGCTTTATGAAAAAATATCGCATTGACTTATAATCTTCCCGTAAAAGCAGACGGCACCCAACCCAAGTTAGGTGTCGCCCGTGCTGTTGTCCGGCCCTGTTCGGCCGATGCCGATTTTGCAATTTGAATTACCGTGCTATCGGCACGCGGCGCTTTTGCCGCTCCTTTTTTCAGACCAATTTACCTGGACTTATAGCTGCCGCAAAGGCTTTCGTCGCAGGGTTCGCCGGTATGGCAGCCGCACTGGGGCTCTATCTCTATGCGGCTCAGTTCGCAGTCACAGCCGCTCATGTTATGCCTGCAGCTTGTTACGCGGCAGCCTATGGTCTGCTTTCCGTTCTTATCGGATGTCATAATCAAAATCCTCCTTTTCGTTGGTCGCTATTATTGTGGCCGGAAAAGGAGGATAGATTTACGCCAAATTATGGTTTTTTCAATTACGCAAGGAATGCGTATTTTTCATCGCCGTGCTTTTTGAACCAGGCGTCAAAGGCCATGCTTACCGCCGCGAATATTGCCGCCCACAGCGCCATGTACACAGCGGCAGATATGTATTCGGCCGCAAGCAGCGCGTACAGCAGCGCGGGTATTGCCAATATTGCCATTGAGCCGAACATGGCAAGCATTACGGACATTCCGCTTTTCACCGCGGCGGTCTCGTTTATCCAATCGAACCTATGGAACTTCAGGTTCAGTGCAACGCCGAAATACGCCGTGAATACCGTGAATGCAACAGCAAGCAGAGCGGCGGCTATGCAGTCAAGCGCGTTTGCTTCTAAAATTATGCCCATTGCAGCCGTACAGAGCACCGCTGCGGGCGCGGTTATCATTATGTGCATGGCGGCCTTAGCGCGCAGCACCGTTCCGCCGCGGATGGGCATTGTCTGCATCACCCAAAGGCTTTTGCCTTCAAGCGATATGCTCGGCGCGGATATGAACACCATGCTCGCAAGCGCGCATACTATCAGCCCAACAAGCACCCCGGCGTAGCCCGTGCCTACTTCGTTGATGAACATTACAATCTGCGCCCTTTTCACCGCCATGAATACCGCCACGGCAGCCATCATAACTATGCCCATGCCTGCGTTTATCATGTATCCCGCGCTGCTTACGAAGCGGGCAAGCTCCTTTTTAACAACGGCCATGAATGCGCTGCTTGTGCGCATTTCGCCGCCCTTATATACCTTCTTTGCGGCGGAGCGCCTTTCGGTGGCTATGCCTATGAATGTTTTGGACAGCACCGCATACAGTATGCCGAACGGCACAACGCAGCAAAGCACGAACAGCACAAGCTTAACGAAGTCCCCGTCCGCCGCAGCCGCACCAAGCCAATAGAACGGCGGAATGCCGCGCTCAAACGCATCGGCAATATTTAGCCCGTCCGCCATAAGCTGCTGCATATAGCCTTGTATATTCATATAAAAATACATATATACGGCAAGGAACAGCAGCGAGAACACGAGCGTTATTATATTCTTATGCCGCATGCGCGCGGTTATGGCGGCGATTATGCCGCCAAGCAGGCAGCTGAGCGTAAGCGGCAGCAGCGGCAAAATGATGAAGCCCACCGCCGTGCATACAGCCCCGCTAACCGTCACCGGAAGCCCCGCCGCTATCCACACGGCTATTGCCGGTATAGCCACTATCGCCTCGTAAAAATAATTTAGCAGCAGCAGCATTATCATGCGGCTGCCAAGTATTGCCGCGCTCGGTATGGGCATGGCGAGCAGCATTTCATTATCCCGCGCGTTATAAAGCTGCGTCTGCGCAGTGAATACCGAGCCCATAAGGCAGAACCCCGCCGCCAATATGCCCGCAAGCGCAAAATACAGCCAGCCTATGCCCTGCGCGTGATACAGCTCCGCAATGCCGAAAAACATGGCGGAAAACATGCCCGCGAACACAATGGCGGCGTATATGAGCAATATCGCAATGCCTATCCCGCCTATTTTGGACGGCTTTTTGCCGTTCTTTGCGCTGCGGGTGCGCGTATAGAAAGAAGCCCACAGCGCCGCAAGCCGCGTTTTAACAAGCGCCTTAAACATTTTCTTCCTCCAGTTCAAGGAACACGTTTTCAAGCGAAGCATCGCCCTTCACCTGCTCCATGGAGCCGGACTTGAGCAGCTTGCCGCCCTTTATTATGGCAACCTTGTCGCAAAGCTTTTCCGCAACCTCCAGCACATGGGTGGAAAAGAATATTGCGCCGCCCTCGTCGCAAAGCTCGCGCATTATGCCCTTGAGTTGGTGCGCGGCTATCGGATCAAGCCCCACGAACGGCTCGTCCATCAAAAGGAGCTTTGGCTTATGCATAAGCGCGCTTATTATGGCAAGCTTCTGCTTCATGCCGTGCGAATAGGCGCTTACGGGCTGGGCAAGGTCCTTTGTTATTTCAAACATATCGGCGTATTTTGTTATGCGCTCCTCGCGCTCCGCCTTGGCCATGCCGTATATGTCCGCAATAAAGTTAAGGTACTTTATGCCCGAAAGGAACTCGTACATATCCGGATTATCCGGAATGTAGGCCATTTCGCGCTTGCAGCCCACGGGGTCAGCCTTTATGGATTTGCCGTTTATGAATATTTCGCCCGCGTCAAAGCGCAGTATTCCCGCCACGGACTTGAGCGTGGTGGTTTTACCCGCGCCGTTATGGCCTATAAAGCCATATATCTCGCCCGGGGCAATGTGCAGCGACAGATCGTCCACCGCCTTATGACTTCCGTATATTTTGGTCAAATTTTCTATGCGCAGCATTTTTATCCTCCCTGCTTAGCATTTATATACTCACTAATACTGCGCTATTATACACCACCAGCCTACCTAACGTCAATTAGTATTGTTATGTTTTTAACTATTGTTCACAAATAAAAGGGGGCGCTGCCGCCCCTGATGATGCTTTGCTTGTGTTATTCCGCGTCAACCTTAGCCATGTGGGCGATAAGGTCAACAACCTTGTTGCTGTAACCCCATTCGTTATCGTACCATGCGATAAGCTTCACGAAGTTGGGGTTCAGGCTTATGCCTGCGGTGGCGTCGAATATGCAGGTGTGCGGGTCGCTGTAAAAGTCGCTGGATACAACGGCCTGATCGGTGTAGCCGATTATGCCCTTCCAGCGGTCGCTCTCGCTGGCTTCCTTCATGGCCTGCTTTATCTCCTCATAGGTGGCTGCCTTTTCAATGCGGCAGGTCAGGTCAACTATGGATACGTCCGGAGTGGGAACGCGGATGCTCAGGCCGGTCAGCTTGCCGTTAAGCTCGGGTATAACCTTGCCCACAGCCTTTGCAGCGCCGGTAGAGCTGGGGATAAGGTTATGCGCAGCCGCGCGGCCGCCACGCCAGTCCTTCTTGGAAGGGCCGTCCACGGTTTTCTGCGTGGCGGTGATGGAATGCACGGTGGTCATAAGCCCTTCTATAATGCCGAAGTTCTCTTCAATAACCTTGGCAAGGGGAGCAAGGCAGTTGGTGGTGCAGCTGGCGTTGGACACAACGTTCATGTCCTTTGTGTATTCGTCGCTGTTCACGCCCATTACGAACATCTTAGCGTCGCTTGAGGGCGCAGTGATAACCACCTTCTTCGCGCCGCCCACAAAGTGCGCGGAAGCCTTTTCGGTGGTGGTATTTACGCCGCTGGATTCAACTATGTATTCCGCGCCGCATTCCCTCCAGGAAACGTCGCAGGCGTTCATCTGCTGATAAACCTGAATCTCGTGACCGTTGACAACAAGCTTATCGTCATGCGCGCTCACTTCGCCCTTGAACATGCCGTGCACGGTGTCAAACTTGGTCATATATGCCATATAATCCGCATGGATAAAAGGATCGTTTATACCGACTACTTCCATCTCCGGATTCTCCGCGCAAACGCGCAGCACAAGCCTGCCTATGCGGCCAAAGCCGTTGATGCCGATTTTTACTGCCATAAAACAGTACCTCCATAACTACAAATTTTGAAAATATAAACGCGGCTTATGCAGCCGGTGTTGTCCCTTAGTGGCATAATATTAACAAAAACAGAGGGTATTATGCAATAGCATAATACCCAAAAAAGCATACGAATATGCAAGATTCACTATAAGTTCATGTTATATCGCCATATGTTCACATTTTCAGCGGTCCAAATTTATTGTCTCCGCGGCTATATAAAGCGGGCGGCCGCGCACCTCGTCATATATGCGGTTTAGGTATGCGCCCTGCACGCCTATGGCGGCCAGCGTAAGCGCATTGATGAGCACCAGCCCATCCACGGCCCAAAGCCACGGCGCACAGCCGATAGTGGCGGCGATTATTATTAGCGCTATAAGCCCCAGCATGCCTGTTACCCCAAGCGCAGCCCCGGCATATAGCGCAAGCGACATGGGCTTATACGAAAAGCCCAGTATGCCGTCAAACGCCAAACGGAGCATCTTTTTGAGCGTATACTTGGTTTTGCCGGCCTGGCGCTCGTGCCGCACGTATTCAACGGGCACCGCGTCAAAGCCCATCCAGCCGCTCATGCCGCGAAGGAAGCGGTTATGCTCCCGCATTTTAAGGAACACATCGGCAACCTTTTTATCCAGCAGGCGGAAATCGCCGGTGTCCAGCGGAATGGGATACGCACTCATGGCGTTAAGCAAACGGTAATAACAGAAGGCCGTAAGCTTTTTGAAAATCGTCTCCCCTTCCCTTTTGAGCCGCTTGCCGTATGCTATGTCCGCGCCGTTTTCCCATGCCTTCACAAGCTCGGCTATTACCTCCGGCGGGTCCTGAAGGTCCGCATCTATTATTATCAGCGCGTCGCCGCGGGCATTGTCCATGCCTGCCGTAACGGCAAGCTGATGCCCGAAATTGCGGGAAAAGCTTATCACCCGCACCTCCTTATGCTCCTTGGCTATGGCGCGGAGCTGCTTCATGGTGCCGTCTCGGCTGCCGTCGTTAACATATATTATTTCATAATCGTACCCTGTCAGCGCCTGCATTGCCGCGCTCATGCGCGCATAGGACACCGGCAGCACCTCTTCTTCATTAAATACCGGAACTATAAGCGAAAGCAATTTGTTCATGTTTCAAATCCTGCCCTTTTCTCTCAGTAAGGCTATTATAACCGTTATTTGCCGCATTAACAACCAATGTTTACATTTTGCCGCATTGAGGGGAAGGGGATGCTGTGTTATACTATATAAAACTAAAATCAGCACGATGGTGACAATATATATGAAGCGACATCACAGAAGGCGGCATACCATCCGCCGCAGGCGCAGCCTTAAATCCACAATATGGGGCCCTATTCTGGCCCTGAGCGCAACGATAATAGGCGTAGCGGGCATAATTGCCGCAATAGTATTCGTGGGCCTGCCGCGGCTGCTGCCGCTTATAGGCATTGATTACCGCGCGCCCTTCGCGCCCACGCCTACCCCAAGCCCCACCCCGCGCCCAACTCCCACGCCCAATCCAATGGACCTTTTTGATGCGGAAGGGGCGGAAACGGAGGTTGTGTTCGATGAAATTCGGGACTACAAATGGTTCGGCGATCCGTATTTTTACGGCGGCAAGCTTATGCTTGCCGGAGGCAAGCTGATAGACGGCAAGGCCATAATGTGCGACCTTTTATTATGGGACCCCGAGGGGCGCAGCGCGGAAAAGCTTAACATTCCGCTTGAGAACACGCATTTCATGTTCCCAAAGTTCAATGACGACTGGATAGTTTACCTGGACGCCAATTACGACGGCGGCGGCAAGCTTTGCGCCGTGGACAGGTCATCTTCCAGCCTGAAGCCGGTAACCATAAAAACCGTGTACACGGGCCAATGCGAGCCTATGCTTTATCAAAACTATGTCGCCTGGACGGAGCGCACGGGTACGCGCATGGACAAGCTGTTCCTTTGCGACCTTACAACAATGGAAACGACCACGCTGCATATGTTCAGCAACACATCATACGGGCAAAGCCTGCCTTCGCTTATGGATGGGGTGCTCGTGTGGGCGGATGCGGAGCGCACTGGCTCAACGGACGAGGAGGACGTGAGCGTTATATACTCCGTGCGCCTCGGCTCAACATCGATACAGAGCATACATACCGAAACCTATGCTCATGACCCCATATCAAACGGGCAATACACCGCCTGGCTCGATGCGCACCATTCGCTCCAAACAAAGCTGTACTGCATGGCGCAGGGCGCAAGCGAACCGGCGCCGGTTGCGGAGGGGGTTGTGCAGTTCGGCATGGGCAATAAGTTCATAGCCTATTCAAAGGACGAAGCAATTTACCTTTACAGGTTCGATAATAAAAAGACCTATAAGCTTTCCGGCGAATACGAAAAGGCGCAGTTTATGGGCGTGAGCGACGGCAAGGTGATATGGATGGACGTTACCAGCCGCGAAAGGGACATATTGAAATATTCGGAGGTGCCCGAAAGATAATGGCTAAGGGAGCAAAAACCGTGTTCGTCTGCGGCGAATGCGGCTACGAAAGTAGCAAATGGCTCGGCCGCTGCCCAAACTGCGAAAGCTGGAACACATTCGTTGAATCCGCCCCCGTGCAGCAGATAAAAAAGGGCATGTCGTCACAGCGTGCGCTCCCCCTGCGGGAGGTTCAGGCGGACGCGGCGCGGCGCATACCAAGCGGAATAGGGGAGCTTGACAGGGTGCTCGGCGGCGGCATAGTGGGCGGCAGCGCGGTGCTGCTGGGCGGGGACCCGGGCATAGGCAAATCCACGCTGCTTATGCAGATGGCAGGCTCGCTCACCAATCAGGGCAGCGTATTATATGTTACGGGCGAAGAATCCGCGGCTCAGCTCAAGCTGCGCGCACAAAGGCTGGGCGCGGGCGGGGACATGCTGCTGCTTGCGGAAACGGACATAACCGTAATAGAAGCCGAGATAGAGCGCATTAAGCCCGCGTTTTTGATAATAGACTCCATACAAACAATGTATTGCCCCGATATAGCCTCCGCCCCCGGCAGCGTGAGCCAGGTGCGCGAGGCCACGTCCTTTTTGACCCGCGTTGCAAAGACCACGGGCACGGCCGTTTTCATAGTGGGCCACGTTACGAAGGAGGGCGCGATTGCCGGCCCAAGGGTGCTTGAGCACATGGTGGACACGGTGCTTTCCTTTGAGGGGGACAGGCACGACGCCTTCCGCCTTTTAAGGAGCGTTAAGAACCGCTACGGCTCCACGAACGAAATAGGCGTATTCGAAATGGGCGAGCGCGGCATGGAGGAAATACCCGACCCATCTGGAATGTTCCTCACCGGAACCGATGCGCCCGGCTGCGCGGTCACCTGCGCGCTGGAGGGCACGCGGCCAATGCTTGTGGAGGTGCAGTCGCTCATATCCAACACCCCCTTTTCAAACCCGCGGCGCATGAGCGCGGGGCTTGAGCTGAACAGGCTTATACTGCTGCTGGCGGTGCTTGAAAAAAAGGCTTATTTATCCCTTGCGGACAAGGACGTATACATAAACGTAGTGGGCGGAATGCGACTTGAGGAGCGCTGCTGTGACCTGGCCGTTGCCATGTGCATAGCAAGCGCGCTTATTGATGCGCCCATGCCAAAGAACACCGTATGCCTTGGCGAAATATCGCTGACGGGTGAGGTGCGCGGCGCAAGCCGCATGGAAAAGCGCGCCGCCGAATGCGCCCGCCTTGGCTACGAGCGGCTGATAATCCCACGCCACGCCGCCTTCAAGGCCCCAAGCGGTATAGAGCTTATCCGCGTGGGCACGCTGGCGGAGGCCGTGAAGGTGCTTACGCAGGTGAGGAAGTAATTCTAAAGGGAAGGAATACGGCATGAAATACAGCAAAAAAGCAAAGGCCATAATATTGGCATGCGTAATAGTTATACTGATAGCCGGCATACGGCTCGGCAGCGATATACGGTACCTGCAATCGTGGCTGGTATTCGGCCTGCCCTGCGCGGGGCTGCTCATATACTCCATTGCGGCAGCCCGCGCCTATAAAGCCCGCATGCTTTGGACGGTATGCGGCGTGCTTGCGTTGGCGGCAACGTATTTGCTTTGGACAAATGTTTCGCTTTCCGATGCGGCGGTGAACGAATGGACGATGCGCAATATGTTCCTTTGGGCGGCTTTTGCCGTTGTTACCGGCGCATTTTTCGCAAAATACATATTTGCCGTTTCGGCGTTTGCCTCCTTTAACATAGGAACAGCCGCGGGCGACCTTTTCGGCGTTTACTCCTTCGACCCCGGCGGCGGCAGACTGCACAGCGGCTGGTTCATATTCTGCTGCATATTCTTCTGCACTATGCTTGCCGCGGCAATAGCGCAAGCAATATATGGCAGGGTGAAGAAAGCACGGGCGAAGAAAGAAGGTTAAACCGTCCCCCCCTGCACACTATCGTCCCTTGCGTTCCTATCGTCCCTAAGCGGCTATTTGCCTAGGTTTTTTCAGGGACGATGGCAGGGACGATAGTGTGCAGGGGGAGCTGTCGAACGAAGTGAGACTGAGGGGTTGTAAACGGCCTAAGCGCACTTTCACCGCATACGCTATCCCTTCACCCTTATTGCGCATTCCAGCGCCACGTCAAGATAGCCTTCGTAGGCGGTGGCGGGCTGCTTGCCCATTATGCGCGGGTCCCATTCAACGCTGTCCAGGCAGTCCTCCGCATACAGGAATTGATAAACGGCCTTTTTGCGGAATTGGCCCACGGCCATTAGGCTGGCGCACTCCATTTCAACCGTTATGCAGCCCTCCGCGCAGCGCTTGGCAAGGCCGTCGCGCGTTTCGCGGTATATGGCGTCGGTAGTCCATGTTTTGCCCTGCACATGGGGCATGCTTATCGCGTCAAACGCGGCGGAAAGCTCAGCTGCGGTGGGAATATCGATATAGTCGCTCGCGGGGGCGTAGTGATAGCTTGTGCCTTCGTCGCGGTATGCGGCGGTGGGCACTATAAAATGCCCCGCGGCAATGCTCCTGTCCAACACCCCGCAGGAGCCGAAGAACAGCGCACGCTTTGCTCCGGCGGCAAATATTTCCTCCAGCAGCCCTGCCGCCGCGCTCCCGCCAAGGCAGGTCATGTATATGCCAAGCTTCCTGCCCTTGTATTCAAAGACGTATACCGGCACGGTGTAGCAGCAATGCATCTCCTTGAGCAGCGTCAGCTTGAAGCGCTTTGCCGCCGCTTCCAGCACCTTTTGGCTGAATGTTACAAGCACCGTGTCCGGAAAGCCCTCTATCGGCCTTGCCACGGCGCTCGGGTCGATTATCTGTTCGGATGTATTGAACGCATCTATAATGCTCATATGGCCCCTCTTTTCGCTTTAATTTGAATCATTATAACATAAGCCCAAATAAAATGCCGCGCGTGTTGCAAAATAAGCCCATGTTCGTATATAATTAGCATGTATTTGTATGTATTCGCACGGAAAGGGGGCGCTGAACATGCGGGAAAGCAAAAAGCAAAAGGCGGAGCGCATAAAGGCCGCGCTTGCGGCGCTGAAGGAGGCTTATCCGGACGCAAAGCCGGAGCTTAACTTCACTTCCCCGTTTGAGCTGCTCGTGGCAACCATGCTCAGCGCGCAATGCACGGACAAGCAGGTGAATAAAACCACAGCCGTGCTGTTTCCGCTTTACAATACGCCAGAGGCGTTCGCATCTTTAAGCGAAGAAGAGCTTGCGCCGTATATACGAAGCTGCGGCTTTTACCAAACAAAGGGCAAAAACATAATCGCCGCCAGCAAAATAATAGTTGAGCAATACGGCGGAGAGGTCCCGCGCGGGCGTGACGAGCTGACAAAGCTGCCCGGCGTTGGGCGAAAGACGGCGAACGTAGTCGTATCCAATGCGTTCGGCGTGCCGGCAATAGCCGTGGATACGCATGTGTTCCGCGTTGCCAACCGAATTGGCCTTGCGGACGCAAAGGACGTGCTGAATACGGAAAAGCAGCTTATGCAGAACATACCTGAGGAGGATTGGTCTGCCGCGCATCATTGGATAATTTTCCATGGGCGGCGCGTTTGCTCCGCGCGCAGTCCCAAATGCGGCATATGTACAATCAGGCCATACTGCTTGGAGTATATAAATAATCAAAAGAAAACGGAGAAAAACGATGCAGTTCGTTGATAAGGCAAGAATTGTTATAAAGGCGGGCGACGGCGGAGACGGCTGCGCCAGCTTCCACAGGGAAAAGTTCGTTACCCGCGGCGGGCCGGATGGAGGCGACGGCGGGCGCGGCGGCAACGTTGTGTTCGTGGCGGACAGCAACATGGATACGCTGCTGGACTTCAAATTTGCGCGCTTTTACCGCGCGGAAAACGGCGAAAAGGGCCGCGCTGCACGCTCCAGCGGAAAGAACGGGCAGGATCTTATTATAAAGGTGCCTGTAGGCACGCTGGTAAGGGACGTTGAGACCGGCGCGATAGCGGCCGACCTGAACGAACCCGGCAGGAGGAAAATAGTGCTGCACGGCGGGCGCGGCGGCAAGGGCAACAGCCGCTTTGCAACGCCATCAAAACAGGCGCCGCGCTTTGCTCAGCCAGGGCAGAAAACGCTTGAAAGGGAGGTTGAGCTGGAGCTTAAAACCATTGCGGATGTTGGGCTTATAGGCCTGCCTAACGTTGGCAAAAGCACCATTCTTTCCGTGCTGACCAGCGCCAAGCCCAAGATAGCCAACTATCACTTCACCACCCTTACGCCCAATTTAGGCGTTGTTAAGCGTTACGACAAAAGCTTTGTGCTTGCGGACATACCCGGCCTTATAGAGGGCGCGGCGGAGGGCGCGGGCCTTGGGCACGATTTCCTTAGGCATATCGAGCGCACCCGCGTATTGGTGCACGTTATCGATGTATCCGGCAGCGAAGGGCGCGACCCCGTTGACGATTACTTCAAAATAAAGGGCGAGCTTACACGGTACAGCCCCCGCTTGGGCGAGCTGAAGCAGGTTGTTGCCGCGAACAAGATGGACATAACCGGCGCGGAGGATAACCTTGCGCGGCTGAAGGAAGCGCTCAAGGACGAAGGAGTTGAGGTGTTCCCCGTATCCGCGGCTACCGTGACCGGGTTTGACGCGCTGATAGACTGCCTTGTGAGGATGCTTGCGACCCTGCCCAAGACCTATCAGTTTGAGGAAGAGGAGATAAACGTAGGCCACAAGTACGAGCCGGGCTTCAATATAGAGCGCGACGGCGACGTGTTCGTGGTAACAGGCGGCAGCGTGGATTATATACTCGATACCACCTATGCCGACGACGAAGGCTCCATGCGCCGCTTCCAGCAGTACCTTATAAAGGAAGGCATAATAGACGCGCTTCGTGCCGCGGGAGCGAACGAAAACAGCGTTGTGCGCATGGGAGACTGGGAATTTGACTTTGTAGAATAAAAAAGGAGACTGAATATTATGACAAGCAAGCAAAGGGCGCAGCTCAGGTCAATGGCCAACACGCTGCAGCCGCTGTATCAAATAGGCAAGGCGGGCGTTACCCCCGCAGTGACGGAGCAGCTTGACGCGGCGCTTGAGGCGCGGGAGCTGATAAAGATAACGGTGCTCGAGACCGCGCCCGAAAGCCCCAAGGACACCATAGAGACCCTTGCCGCACGGCTCCATGCGGAGCCGGTACAGTGCATAGGCAAAAAGCTTACGCTCTACCGCCGCAGCAAAGAAAACCCGAGGATAGAGCTGAATTAAGGCATGCTTACGCATGCGGTTAAATTGCGAAGATGGGGAACGGGAGACCGTTCCTCTTTGTTTACTCCCTCAGTCACACTTCGTTCGCCAGCTCCCCGTAAAGGGGAGCCTTTTTATGCTCTTCACAACCTCTCCCGCTCACACGCCTTTGGCGTATTTCACATTGCGAAGCAATATTTCACTGCGCGTAAGCGCAATTTCATCCTGCGTTAGCAGGATTTCACCGCGGACGAAAGTCCGCCTTACCCGCCCCTTGCCAGCGCAAACTCCCCTGCGCCGACTGCGGCGCTTTTGTCGCAAAGGAAGCAGCGCGCATCATTCACGCGGGCGCGGATACGCTCCGCCGTAAGGGCGCAAAGGCGCGGCTGGTGCAGCAGCGTGCCGCCCATCAGCGCAATGCTCGGCGCGCTCAGCTCAAGCTTTTTTGTTACCGCCGCCGCCATAAGGCTCAGTTCCTCTGCGGCGGTTGCCTCTATGCGCCCGGCAATCGCGTCCTCCGCGTGGCTGCTTATCAGCGGGGCAAGCGCGGCTATCTCGCTCTTGAGGCATGCTGTATAGCGCGCAGTTATGGCGGCAATGTCGTCCGTGCCGCACAGCTCAAATACAGCCCCGCTCAGCGCGGTGGGCTCTCCCCTGCCGTCCGATGCGCGTATAACGGCAGAAAGTATGTCCCGCCCTATGGCGTATGCGCTGCCCGCATCGTCCAGCACATGGCCGCGGCCTCCGCTTCGGACCGTAACGCCGCCCTTCTGGGCATAGCATATGCTGCCCGTGCCTGATATAAGGGCAACGCCGTCCCGCTCCCCAAGGGCGGTATAGAGCGAATTTTCGCCGTCCGTGCGGACGAATACCGACCCCGTGAATATGCCTTCCATCGCCCGTTTAACGCCCTCCGCCTTCGCCTTATCCGCCGCACCCGCACACGCAGCGCATATCGCGGCGCAGTCCGCATCTATGAACTTGGCAAGTTCTTTGGCAATTTCAGCGGGGCTTTCGGGGTAGCTTACAGGGTTCAGCGGGCCTAAGCGGCCCATGTATATCGTTTCCCCTTGGGCGGAAAGCATCGCTACTTCCGTTTTGGTGCCGCCGCCGTCAAGGCCTATTGCATACTTAGCCATTCCTTCGCCCCCGCTATGCGCCCAAGCGCAGCGTTGTGCTCAGGCATGTTCATCTCTTCCCGCTCAATGGCCCGGCTTATCAGCTCCGCCGCGCGCGCCGCTTCATTATAGTTATGGCTTATCAGCGGCATGTCTGCGCCCGCCTTTGCCGCCAGCAGCGCCGCCTCCGCCGCGCCGTAGCGCGAAGCTATCGCGCCCATTTCAAGGCAATCGGTTATTATTATGCCGCCGTAGCGCATTTTGCCGCGCAGCAGTCCGCCCAATACCGCATGGGACAGCGTGCCCGGGTACTCATTATCGAGCGCGGGGAACATTATGTGCGTTGTCATTATGCTCTTTACCCCCGCCTCTATCGCCGCGTAAAACGGCACAAGCGGGCCGGCTTCAAGCTCCTCCATGCTAAGCGTTATCGTGGGCAGGGACTTATGCGTGTCCACGTTCGTGCCGCCGTGGCCGGGGAAATGCTTTGCGCAGGCCATAACGCCCGCCGCCTGTATCCCGCGCGCCATCTCCGTGCCGAAGCGCGCAACCGTTGCCGCATCCGTGCCGAAGCTGCGGCTGCCTATGGCGGGGTTGCCGCAAACGCTCTCCACGTCCACCACGGGCGCAAGGTCGTAATTCAGCCCCATCTCCCGCATGGCCTCGCCTATTCTTTTGCCTGTCAAAAAGGCTTCCTCCGCGTTCCCGCTTTGGGCAATCTCCCGCGAGGATGGCGTATCTATAACGTTTTTGGGCAGCCGCTGCACGCGCCCGCCCTCCTGATCCGCGCTTATGAAGGGTATATGCCCCGTTTCGGATACGGCAATGTCCTTCAATTCCTTGCACAGCGTTTTCAGCTGAGCGGCCGATTCTATGTTGTTTGAAAACAGTATATAGTTGCCTATCTTGTATTGCTTCACCGCGTTTATAAAGCCGCGGTCTATCTTTGTGCCGGCAAGGCCGGTCATTATCCGCTGCCCTGCGGCTATGATTGCATCCGTCATGCTTCGCTCCGCTCAATCAGCCGTATAGCTGCGCCAGTGTCCATGCTTGCAAGCTCAAGCGCGCGCTTCGCCCGCTCCGTATCAACGCTTGCCGCGCGCATAACTATGCCCACCGCGCGTTCCCTCAGCTTTTCGTTCGTGGCTACCATGTCCGTCATCAGCCCGCCGCGTATGCGCCCCAGCCGCGCCATGGCGCTTGTTGATATCATGTTCAGCACCATTTTCTGCGCCGTGCCGCATTTCATTCGGGTGGAGCCCGCAACGGCCTCCGCGCCCGTTATTGCGGCTATCTCCGTTTCAGCCGCACGGCCGAGCGGCGTATTCGGGTTTGATGTTATGGCGGCGGTATACGCGCCCTTCTCCCGCGCCCGCTTGACCGCGGCTATAACGTAGCGCGCCCCGCCCGATGCGCTTATGCCTATAACTGTGTCATTAGCGTTCACATCAAGGCTGTCTATCAATTCAATACCCGCCTCGGCGTCGTCCTCCGCGCCTTCCGCCGCATGTATCAGCGCGCCGTAGCCGCCCGCAATATGCCCCTGCACGGTTTCGTAGCTTACGCCGAACGTGGGCGGGCATTCGCTCGCATCCAGCACGCCAAGCCTTCCCGATGTTCCCGCGCCGACGTATATTAGCCTTCCGCCCTTGGCGATTCCCGCCGCCGCATGCTCCGCGGCAGCCGCCGCCTGAGGTATCACCTGCCTTACAGCCGCGGCAACCTTAGCGTCCTCGTCGTTTATGCGGTACATCAGTTCTTCCGTGCTCAGCGCGTCCATGTCGCCAAAGCGGTCGTTGCGCTGTTCGGTTATGTTGGTCATGGTGTTGTTCCTTTCGGGTTACTCCCTTACTTTTCTATCCTCGGCAGGGGTTCCTCGTCGTTATGCTTTACCATTACGCATTCGGCGACCGGCTCAGTGAACCGCTTAACAAGGTTAACAAGGTTTTCCCTTTGCAGCAGCGGCAGCATGTGCCGGTAGAATGCCATGCTCGATACGCCCACAAGGTCGAAAAGCATCTGCACGGTTTTGTCGAGCGCGGGGCGTTCGTCGAACGTGACGCTCATCTTCTGCGGAGCTATGTCAAGCGTGAGTATGCGGCTGTTCGGCGTTTCTATAAAGCCCGTCATTACCCACAGCCGTATCCTGTTCACGTCCAGCTTCCAGCGGCACCGCGTGGCGACAAGCTGCCTTTCCCCGCGCATGGTAGCCGCGCCGTATTCAAACGCGCCGTCGTGGCGAAGCACGAGCAGATTGCGCTCATCCTTTTCGTATATGTATAAATAAAGGTCCTTATCCCGCTTTTCAAAGCGCAGCATTGTAACGCTGTCGGTCATGTTGCTGTGCACGGCCTGAAGCGTCTGCGGGAACAATCCGCCCGTATTCGGCCCCGCGAAATACTCCCGCCCGTCAAGCCTGTACGCTATGCGCTCAAACTCCTCCGCATCCGTGCCAAGATACCTTGGGTGCGACGGGGAATATTCAAGCGAATTAAGCGTGCTTTTAAGCGAAGCATACGCCTCATTGTCCGGTGCAAGCGGTTCATCCGCAAACGAGCTCAAAAGCTCATGCACCATGCCGCTTAAGCCCCCGTTTACGAACAGATTGCTGCTGCCGCTGTACATGGCTATTACGGTTTCCTGCTTTGGGAACACCAGCACATATTGGCCGAACGCGCCGTTGAACTGATAGTCTCCATCGTCATCGCTCATCCAAATCTGGTAGCCGTAGCCGTGCTTCATTTCGCCGTTTGGCGTTTTTATCTGCACGGATGTGGCCTGGCGTATCCATTCCTCGCTCACTATCTGCTTACCGTTCCAGCGGCCCATGTTCATGCAAAGCTGCCCAAGCTTCGCCGCGTCCTCTGCCGTGAGCGAAAGGCCCCAGCCGCCTTTTTCTATGCCCATGGGGCACTTTTCCCATTCGTGATAGCGTATGCCCAGCGGCTCGAACAGCCGCGGCGTAAGGAAGTCCACAAGGCTCATGCCCGTGCGCTTTACCACCGCCGCCGCAAGCACATATGAATTGAGCGAATTATAGTCAAACTCGGTCCCCGCCTCAAACTTGGGCACGGACTGCATGAACATCTTCATCCAGTTTTCGTCAAGCCCGCTGCCTACTTCGTTGAACCTTATTCCTGAGGACATTGTGAGCAGGTGCCTGAGCGTATGCGCCTTGAGTATTTTTGCGTTTGAATTGGTAACGTACTCCGGGAAAATCTCAACAAGCCTTTCGTTTATGTCCAAATACCCTTCGTCGCATGCAATGCCCACCGCAAGGCCCGTAACGCTTTTGCTCATGGAATAAAGCATGTGCGGGACTTCCAGCCTGTACGGCGCATATGCCCCTTCCGCAATAACCTTGCCGTGGCGCAGTATCGTTATGGCGTGGCAGGCGGTGGTATCCGCCTGAGCCTCTATGGTTTTATAGAATCGCTCTATCGCCCCGCTCGGCACGCCCTCCGCCTCCGGCGTGGAACGCTCAAGCGGCGCTGTGTTCTCCTTCGGCACGAAGCGCTCCTTTTGCAGCATGAATCCGTAAAGCGGAATCTTTTCCGTATCGTGCCTGAGGAAGTTCATAAGCAGCTCCGCGCTTTTCATCTGCATTGTCAGGTCCATCCATGCGCCTCCTTTTCAATCAATATGCCCTGTTTTACAGCCTTTCAGGCCCGTCAACATTCGGATTCACCACGAACTCCGGTCCATCGTTCTGCACTGTGTATCCGTTGTCCGCGCCGTCTACGCCTATTCTTTCAAGATAGAACGCGCTCGTCGCCGCGCTTACATACGGATTGAGCCACAGATCGCCTATCCCAAGCGTGAGCGCGCTGAGCAGCCGCCAGCCGATGAAGCTGAGATGCAGGCAGAAGAGCCTGCCCTTATGCCCATCCATAAGCCGCTTTGATTCGTTCACGCATTCGGTAACGCTCATTTCCGGATTGTCGCACAGAACATAGAACGCAAGGCTGTAACGATACGTTGCTATTATGCCGGGTATGACCAGCAGCAGCGACCACAAAAACGTGAGCAGCGCCGTATAAAGATTGAGCAGCAGCGCCTTGCCGAAAAAGCCGAAGCGGGAGAAAAGCTCGCTTACCTGCGGCGTTTCGCCCTTTATAAGGCGGTTATAATAGCTGCAAAGCCCAAGCTGAGCCGCCCCGCCCACAATCAAGCGCGCAATGCCCACTGCCGAGGCTATGGCTGCGGATATGCTCAGCAGCGGCACAAGTATTTCCATATCCGTGCCGAACATGGAGCGGAAAAGAGCAGCAAGGTTCACCGTTGCCCCGTCAAACAGCTCTCCGGTTGAATCAACGGAGTAGCTTACCGTAAAATATGTTCCGTAGCAGCCTAAAAGCGCCGCCAGCAGCGAAACCGCAAGGCTAGTGCCCCATTTGCCGTCAAGCCTTTGGCGGGCGATCTGCCTTAATTGAGACGCAGTACGCATAAATATATACCTCCCCTAATCATTGCCTGATAATTATTTGCTCCATTATACTATATTTCCCCGCCCATAGGAACAGCCGTGATAGTTACATTTTTGTAACGTTGCGGGTTTGATATTATGTCAATTTATGCCGTTTTAGTTGCCCGCTTTGCCATATATGTCTGCCGATGCCGCCATAATATGTTGCTATACTCTTATCAACCGATGATACCATAACACAGAACGGGAGAGCGAACAGCATGACTGCATACCGGCACGAATACAAGCACGAAATAAACACGAGCGACTTTATCACCCTTTCCATGCGCCTTAACTCCGCGCTGAAGGCGGATGAATTTGCCCGCGCTGACGGCGCATACGAAATAACCAGCCTTTATTTTGACGATGTGTACGGCACCGCGCTGAAAGAGAAGCTGAACGGCGTGAGCTGCCGCGACAAGTTCCGCCTGCGCCGCTATAACAACGATACCGAGCACATAAAGCTTGAAAAGAAAAGCAAGCGCGGCCATAACCTCCACACAGGCGCAAAGCATAATAGGCGGCGATATAGACTTCCTTGCCGCTCGGGGCGGCGTTATGGCGGAGCTGTACAGCCGCATGCGCGCGGGGCTTATTATGCCCGGTGCCGCATATACGGCTGACCCCATTTTATTTTAAGGAGGACTATCCACCGTGAACCCCGCAAGCATACTTGCATCTATAAGCTTCAGCGACATATTCAAATCCGGCTTTCTTGAAAATTTCAACAGCGTGTCATATTTCGATATGGCGGTTGCGCTGCTTTTAAGCTTCGGTATAGGCGTATTCATATTCATGATATACCGCAAGACCTTCAATGGCGTTATGTATTCATCCGCGTTCGGCGTAACGCTTATCGCCCTTACAATGATTTACACTTTCGTCATATTGCGGTAATAGGCAGCGGAGTCATAGGGCTTATGCTGGTTGTATTCGTTAACAAAAAGGCGCATACCGACCCATATATAGTTGTAATAAGCTGCGCCGATGCCGAAAGCGAAAAGCGCGCGGGCGAATACCTTGCCGCCCATGCGGACAGGTGCGTTGTTAAGAGCAAAAGCGTTAAGGCGGGCCGGGTGGAGCTGAATATGGAAATTCGCTTAAAGAACGGCGACACGGCCTTCATAAACGAACTGAGCGCGCTTAACGGGGTTAACAGCGCCGTGCTCGTAAGCTACAACGGCGAATACATGGGCTGACAGCCATGAGCAACTCCAAGCACACAACGCTTTTCTGCGGCATAATAGCCGCGCTCACGCTTGCGCTTACGCTGCGACACTTTCCCCGCACGCGGGGACAGCTTTTGGTTAGCGGTAATTTCAAAAAGGCTCCCATCAGGGAGCCTTTACAATATTCCTTATCTTCTCGGATAGTTGCTGCGGTAGGCGCGGCGTTTCTTTGCCCTGCGCCTGCGGCGTCGGGAGGAAAGCACCTTCGCTATCAGCACTATTATCACCAGCGCCGCTATCAGCAGCACCCAGAACAGCCATCCGCTGCCGCCCTCTTTATCGTTCACATCGGGGCTTGATACTATAAGCGGGCTTGAATTGGGCGAGGCCGTGTCGCTCACAACCGTTGCCGCCTCCGCCACATCGCGCGAGGCTATGAGCGGCGCGGTGAACATCGTTACGCCGTTGTATTGGTACGATACCGTGCCAAGCTCCTCCCCGGCAGCTATGGGTGCTTCAAGCTTTCTTGAGGTAACATAGCTGCTTGTCAAAAGCGATGGCGTTGCTGTGATCGCGTTTATGGTTTCCTTTAAGCCGGTAAGCTTCGCGGCGGAAAAATCTATGTTCGCGGTGAGCAGGCCGCCTTCCGCGTCCTCAAGGCTGGCGTTTGATACGGGCAGCTGCATCGTGCTTTCAAGGCCCAGCGTGCCCGCATCCACGGATACGAAGTTTGCAAAGCCCCAGTCGAAGAACTTGGCCGCGTTTTCAAAGCGGTATTCGCCCTTTACCTTGTTTTCATAATCGCCGAACAGCACCAGTATCAGCTCCACGCCGTCCTTCTCCGCGCTTGCCACAAGGCAGCGGCCGGCGGCAGTTGTGTCGCCCGTCTTAACACCGGTTGCGTATTTATATTTGTAATCCGCCTCACCCTCCTTTGTGTAAAGCAGGCGGTTGGAATTATACCACTGATAGCCGTCGGAATCCTTGTTGGTCGGGGCGGCGTTATAGGTCGCTGTGGAAACTATCTTGCGGAACGTTTCGTTGCGCATGGCGTAGCGGGTAAGCACGGCCATGTCATACGCGGTTGAATAATGATCCTCCTTATGGAGTCCGTTCGGCTTAACGAAGTGCGAGCCGGTCATGCCAAGCTCCGCAGCCTTTTTATTCATCATCTCCGCAAAGCCGGATTCGCTGCCGCCAATATGCTCGGCAATGGCCTTGGCGGCGTCGTTGCCGGAAAACATCATCATGCCGTACAGCATGTCTATAAGTGGCATTTCCTCGTTGCGGGAAAAGTGGCAGGTGGAGCCGCGCGTTTCAACGTTGCTGCCCGTGTTCACTATCTCGTTTATGTCCGCCGCGTTTTCAATGGCCAGTATGCAGGTCATTATCTTTGTGGTGCTGGCGGGGTATGCCTGCGCCTTGCTGTTCTTTTCATAAAGCACGGTGCCCATCGCCGCATCCATAAGGCAGATATAGGGCGTGGATACGCTCTCCGGGTCAAATTCGTCCGCTGCGGCGCAAATGGGCAGCACGCCGAGCGCGAGTATAAATATAAGCACAAGCGAGATAATTCGTTTCAAATTCAAATTGGTCCTTTCCTTAAAACCGGCATATCCATATGCCGGCATAGTACACTTTGGCTATTATAACAAAATTTATATGCATTTGTACATAGTTCAGCGGTTAATTTATTGTTAAATACACCGTTCGTTCAAATTATTCCCCTTTATGCGGGGCGCTTTTATGGTATAATAAATATGGAAAGTTGTAGTCGCGCAATGCGCCGCGGCGAAAGGAGGACGCCATAATGGCAATACGAATACTGCTTGTGGACGACGAGCCGCTTATGATAAAAGGGCTGAAACGCACGCTGGAGCAGGACGGTTACGAAACCGATTCCGCATCGGACGGCGAGGAGGCATTAAAAAAGCTGAACAGCGAGCATTATGATTTGGTGCTGCTGGACGTTATGCTGCCAAAGCTCAGCGGAATAGAGGTTTGCCAGATAGTGCGCGAAACGAGCGACATTCCCATAATAATGCTCACCGCCAAGGGCGAGGATATGGACAAAATACTCGGCCTTGAATACGGCGCGGACGATTACATGACAAAGCCCTTCAACATACTGGAGGTAAAGGCCAGGATAAAGAGCATACTGCGCCGCGCTGGTGCGAACCGCGAAGCGCCCAAAATGGAACTGAGCGCAAACGGGCTGAGCATAAACATAGGCAGCCGCAGTGCAACGCTTGACGGCAAGAACGTTAGCCTTACCATGAAGGAATTTGATCTGCTTCAGCTTTTCATGAAAAACCCCGGCAAGGTATACAGCCGCGACGAGCTGCTTGAAACCATATGGGGTCAGGACTATCTGGGCGATTTCAGAACGGTGGACGTGCATATCCGCCGCCTTAGGGAAAAGATCGAGCGGGACCCCGCCAATCCCGAATATATTCTTACTAAGTGGGGAGTTGGCTATTACTTTGCGCAGTGAGCGAAAACAGTTTTTCGGCTCTATCAGGGTCAGGATGGTCGCCATATATTTGGCGGTAACCATCGTGGCCTTGCTTGCCATAAGCTTTACCGTGGCAATATTGGTCGAATCCTCGCTTGTCAATCAGCGCACAAAGCAGCAGCAGGAGGCTACCACCCGCCTTGCCCTTGAAATAAGCCAAAGCTTTGATTCCGATACAGACACGCTGTATTCATTGGCGCTCACCCGCGCGCAGGAAATGGGCGGCAGGGTGCTTATAATGGATACGGATGCGGTGGTTCAGATAGACTCCGCCTCATACCAAACGGGCTTTATGCTGCCGTATAGAGAAGTGCGCGATGTGCTTATCGGCGGGAAGGAAGCGGCGTTCGGCTTCCATAGAATAAGCACAGGCGCGGACAAAAGCGCGCTGAAGCTCTCCGGCTCTGCCAACTGGGCCGTATACTACACCGCCCCAATAACTCAGGGCGGCAAATATTTGGGCGCGGTGCTTTTCAGCGCCATGATACAGGACGTTGAGGACAGCGTTGCGGACATAATTGCCGAGGTTGCCATAGTTTTCGGCATTGTTGCGGCGGTTATGGTGGCGCTTAGCTTTACGCTCAGCGGCTTTGTTACAAAGCCCATTGTGGAGCTGACCCACGCCATACGCCGCATGGGCAAGCAGGGCAGCGGCGTGCGCGTTAAGGTGCATGGGCAGGACGAGGTTGCGGAGCTTGGCCGCGCGTTCAACCGAATGAGCGAGCAGATAGAGGCCCACGACCGCGTGAAGGACGAATTTGTATCCAATGCATCGCACGAGCTTAAAACTCCCCTTGCCACAATGAAGCTTTTAAGCGAATCCATATTATATGAAGAAAATCCGGACCCTGCCGAAATGCGGGAGCTCTTCGAGGATGTTAACCACGAGGTAGACAGAATGTCCAACGTTATAACGGATCTTCTGCGCCTTGTGCAGTTCGATGAAGGTCAGCCGCTGCTGCACCGGGAAAACGTTGATTTGAAGGACATAGCAGAGCGCGTTGTTTCCCGATTGAAGCCGCTTGCAGAGAACAAGGGCATAGCGCTGAATTTCACCGGCAGCAGCGCAATGATATTTGGCGAGGAACGCCAGATAGAGCAGGCCGTTGTAAATCTTATAGAAAACGCAGTCAAGTATACAGACGCCGGGCATGTTGACGCGGCGGTGAAGCAGACCGGGAGCGAGGCGCAGCTTATTGTGAAGGATACGGGCATAGGCATACCGGAGGACGCTATACCGCACCTGTTTGAACGATTTTACCGCGTGGACAAGGCGCGTTCCCGCGGCACGGGCGGCACAGGACTTGGCCTTGCGATAGTGGAGCGGATAATTGCGCTTCACGGCGGATTTATAACGGTTGAAAGCGAGCTTGGGCACGGGTCAACGTTCACGGTGCATCTGCCGCTTGCGGACGGGGAGGAGTAAACGCATGAAGCACGGCAAAAACACACTGCGGCTCACGGCGCTGCTCACGGCGGCGCTTATGCTGCTGCTCACGCTTTGCGGCTGCTCCCGCGGCATGATAAAAGAGGACAGCGTGCATGATGATCTGCCCGATATAGACCCCGAAGCGGGCATTGCAAAGGACATGCGCGCAAAGCTTTATTACAGGCTTACTGATGAAGCGTATCTCGTCGGCGTAACGGCAACAATAACCGTTTACGCAGGTGAGCGCGAGGAGCGCGCCATGATACGCACGCTTATGGAAGGCACGCCCCCGCTGAGCGGCAACATAAGCGCGGTCATTCCCGCGGGCACTGAAATAGTTGATGTTTCGCTTGAAGGGGCAATATTGTACGTTACCCTTTCGGCGGAGTTCTTCAATACAAATATTGTGGACGAAGCCGTTGCGGACGGCTCCAGACTGATGGAAAACGGGCTGCTTTCCCGCGCGGAATACGAAGCGCGCGTGGAAAACGCAAGGGAGGAAATGTACCTTGCGCGAAGGCTTGCCGCGCAGTCCATAGTGAACACTATAACCGCGAACAGGCCGGACGTGAGCGTGCAGCTTTTGTTTGAGCTTAACGGTTCGGCCGCGCGCGTGCGCAGGACCGAGCTTGGCCTTGAAACATTCGGCAGCGGCAGCCACGATCTGCTGGAGCCTATGGAGTTTGACGATTCGTATGTTATAACCGCGCCGGGCGTGGTAGCATGCCTGCTTGAGCATATACAGAACGGCGAATACGATAAGGCGTATCCGCTGATAGCCGAACTTGAGCAGGGCGGCGCGCAGAAGCCGGATTACGCCAGCTTTGAAACATACATGGCAAACCTTGCCAAAATAAAAAGCTTTTCCGTGCGCGAGCAAACGCAGAACAAGGATTCTTCAAGCATTCTGGTAACGGTTGAAATAACGCTGGATAATGATCAGGGCGTGCGCAGATATCAGCTTACGCTCAGAAGCGAGGGCAGCATATATAAACCGGGCTACAAATCGCTTATAAACATGCTGGGAGGTGACGGCGTATGATGCGGCGATGCATTGCGCTCATATTGGCGCTTGCGGTATGCATGGGCATATTTTCCGCCTGCATGAACGAGGACAGCTACCCGCCCGCGCTTGAGCTGAGCAGCGACGTGCCGCCCAGACAGGGCGAGGAAACGCTTGCCCAGGGCGAATTTGAAGCAACGCTTTATTATATAAATGAGGACGGCACCCGCCTTGCGGGTGAAAAGCGCACAGTGCGCTGCGAGGAAGGCGAAAGCATGGCGCTTTGCACAATGCGCGCGCTTATGGACGGGCCGCAGAGCCAGTCGCTTGGGCGGTCTGTACCATCCAAGCTAAAGCTGGATAAGGTTGAAAAGTCCATGGGCATATGCAACGTGTATCTAAGCGGCGGCTTCCCGGGCAGCGAGTCCGATTGGCTGATAGCCCGCCTTGCGATAGCCGCAACGCTGAGCGATACGCTGGGCATACAGGCCGTGAACGTGCTGTATAACGGCAAGGAGCAGGGCTACAACAGCAACGCCATAGGCGAAGCGCGATATTTAGGCCAAAGCCTTGATAAATATGCCGAGGATATGGCCGAAAAATATCCAGACCGCAGCAAAGGCTCCATGAGCGAGGTCGTGAAATACATTGACCAATACGTCACCATGTATTTTACCAATGTCGAACGGACGCTTATAGCCGCACACAGCGTGCAATTGAGCGTTTCTTCCGAAGCTTCGGTAACGGATCTTGTTACAATACTTACCGGCAAGCTTGCCGCGGGCATATCGGGCGAGGACGCGCTTGAGCCCGTGCTGCCGGCGGACTTTACGCTTGCGCGGGAGCCGAGAATAGGCGTAGCCGGAATGGAGGAGGAAGAAACCGATGCGGAATCCCCCGCCGAAAAGAACACCTCAAAGGATAAACCCGGCGAAGCGTCCTCCACCTCCGCGCCAAGCTCCCTCCCGCTGTTCGCACCGAAGGTTATATACATAACCATAAAGCAGCCCAAGAACGACTATGACGAGCGGCTCATGTGCGCCGCGCTCACGCTGACGCTTACGGGCTACCTTCCCGGCATAAGCGGCATAGTGCTTTACGTTGAAGCGGAGGACGGCACGCGCACAAAGCTTGTGGATGACGTGGACTATCTTACCCGCGACATGTATACCGATATGCTCGGCACGAGCGTAAGCGTGGATTATCCGGACGAGAATGGATCCATGCTGAAGCGGGAGAATAAAATAGTCCCATCAAGCGACGAATATGATTTGACAAAGCGCGTACTCACGCTTATAGATGCGCAAGGTTCAAGCGGGCTTGGCTTCGCTCCCCTTTCGCGCGATGATGTGGAGCGTGTGTATCTTGCGAACGGCATAGCGGTTATAGAATGGAAGGAAGGCTTTACGGATAAGCTGAAGGAAGCGCTCGGCTATGAATCCGCCGAAAGTGCGGACAGGCTGGAAATGCTTATAATATACAGCTTTGTAAACACGCTTACCGAACTTCCCTATATAAAAAAGGTTTGGATGAGCGAAGGCGGCGAAAAGCTGGGCATGATAAACCGGATATATCTTGGTAACGCGCTTTTAAGAAGCCCCGGACTCACGGGCAACGAATAAGGATAAACATATGAAAACTAATGCAAAAAGGGTTATAGTAGGCATGTCCGGCGGGGTGGATTCCTCCGTAGCCGCGCTTGTATTAAAGCAGCAGGGCTACGATGTGACAGGCGTATTCATGAAAAACTGGGAAGAAACTGACGAGGACGGCGTATGCACCGCAACGGAGGATTATCAGGACGCTATGGCCGTATCCCGAAAGATAGGCATACCGTGCTACGGCGTGAACTTTGCCAAGGAATATAAGGACAGGGTTTTTTCTTATTTTCTTGACGAATATTCAAAGGGCAGAACGCCCAATCCGGACGTATTGTGCAACTGCGAAATAAAGTTCAAGGCGTTTCTTGACCTTGCCATGGCGGCAGGGGCGGACAACCTGGCAACCGGGCATTATGCCCGCCTTAATAAGGCGGCGGACGGCAAGGTTACCCTCCTTCGTGCAAAGGATTTGAACAAGGATCAAACGTATTTTCTTGCCGGTCTTACGCAGGCGCAGCTGAAAAACGCCATGTTCCCCGTTGGCGATATGCTAAAGCCCGAGCTTAGGCGCATAGCCGAAGAAGCGCAGCTGCCCAACGCAAAAAAGAAGGACTCCACGGGCATATGCTTCATAGGCGAGCGCAATTTCAAAAAATTCCTTATGGAATATCTGCCCGCGCAGTCGGGCGACACCGTTACGCTGGACGGCAGGATAGTAGGACGGCATGACGGGCTGATGTATTACACCCTTGGTCAGCGCCGCGGCCTTGGCATAGGCGGGCGCAGCGATGGCACCGGCGAAAGCTGGTTCGTAATAGGCAAGGACATGAAGCGCAATCTGCTTATTGTTCAGCAGGGCGAGCATGAAGAACTTTTCTCCCTTGCGCTTGAGGCGGGGCATATGCACTTCATTGCCGGCGAACCGCCCACAAGCGAATTTGACTGCACAGCCAAATTCCGCTACCGCCAAAGCGACGTACCCGTACATGTAAGCATGCATGGCGAAGGTTGCCGCGTAACGTTTATGCAGCCCGAACGCGCGGTAACGCCCGGGCAATGGGTTGTGCTGTACGATGGCGAGGTTTGCCTTGGCGGCGGGCCGATAGATTCAACCACACCAATGAAGGAAATAGTGCTGAAGAACATATGATAGTCATTCATAAGCCAACCATTGATGATTACGCTGCCGTGTGCGCACTCGTGGCCGAGGTTCATGCGCTGCACCATGCCGCGCGCAGCGATGTTTACGCCGCTGATGCGCACTTTTCCCGCGAATATTATGCGGCGCTGCTTGCTGATGAAAACGGCTTCCCCATTGCCGCGTATGACGGCGATAAGCTTGTTGGCTTTGCATCCGCATTCATGAAGCCCGCCAATCCGCATCCGGCAATGCTGCCGCACCGCATAGCCTATATTGACGACATATGTGTGCATAGCGACTGCCGCGGAATGGGCATAGGCACGCTGCTGTATAATGAAACAGTCCGCCTTGCAAAGGAGCGCGGCGCGGACACGCTTATGCTCACCGTCTGGGCGTTCAACGAAAGCGCAATGCGGTTCTATAAAGGCCTTGGCATGACGGAGCGGAACATAAATATGGAAATGAAGCTATAAAAAAGCACCCCGAACCAAAGCAACGTTAAGCGCGGCGCAAATGCGCCGCGCTTTATGTATCCTGATATTAAAGCCTTACAGGAATAGCTTTGCCTTCTCTCCGCTCAGCTTTTCCACCTTGGCGATATATGTGCTTATCTCCTTTGGCGCAGGCACGCGCTCCACGCGGCGCGCCGCATCGTATACACATTTGGTCATTGCCCCCGCCCCGTGGGACATTATGGCGGTGGTATCCTCCATCATGTCTATGTTGTATACGCATTCCGTGCCGGGCTTGGCATAGCCCACGTTTTCAAGATTGCCGCTCATATATTTCTGGCGATACATATAATACGGCCGCATGCCGAGCCGCGCCGCGGCTTCGCTTCCCATGTGTACCATGTGCTCTACTTCCTCCGCCTCCGGCATGGGATACCTTTCCCCTTCCGTAACAAGGCGGCTTGAACGCTTGAGCGCAAGCGTATGCACGGTAAGGTTTTCCGGCGCAAGCTTTATTATTTCGTTAAGCGTATGCTCCATGTCCGCCGCATGCTCGCCGGGAAGGCCGGCTATAACGTCCATGTTTATATTGTCAAAGCCCATGTCCCGCGCCATGGCGAACGCGGCAATGATATCCGCGCTTTTATGACTGCGGCCTATCAGTTCAAGCGTTGCGTCGTTCATTGTCTGCGGATTTACGGAAAGCCTGCTCACGCCGTATTTTTTCAGCACACCCAGCTTTTCTTTTGTTATCGTATCCGGCCGGCCTGCTTCAACGGTGAATTCCCCATTGAATCCCGCGTATGCTTCAAGCGCGTGGGCAATAAGGCCGTCCAGTTCATCCGCACTAAGCACGGTTGGCGTGCCGCCGCCTATGTACATTGCGCGTATTTTGCGGCCCGCCTGCTTCAATATGGCGGAGCCAAGCGTTATGTCCTTCTTCAGCGCGGCAAGATAGGCCGCCATGTCCGTCTTTTTAGTGCGCACCTGGGAGGCAAAGCTGCAATACAGGCAACGCGATGCGCAGAACGGTATACCTATGTATATATCCGCATCCTTTTCCGTTTGGCTGTCAAGAATTGGCTGCTGCACGGCGTTTATTGTCTTTGCCAGGGCAAGCTTCTCTTCGCTCACGTCAAAGTCCTGCTGCATCATTCTTATCGCTTCCGCTTCGCCGTGGCGCATGCGCAGCTCCCTCAGCAGCCGCGTGGGCCGTATGCCCGTAAGCGAGCCCCACGGCGGCATAACGCCGTATACGTTTGCCATTGCCCTGAACGCCGCTATCTTCACCGCGCGTTTTTCTCGCCGCTTTATTTCAAGCGCGTCTGCCCCTTGCGGTATAACGCAGTCCCATTCGTAAACGGCCATGCCTTTTTCCGTGTTCACCTGCGCGCGTGCATGCCGCTCGGTACCGCTGCCTTCAAGCGTAACGCAAACGTCCGCCGTGGCATTCTCCGCCTCCGTTATTTCCTCTTTTGCCAAAAATAGCCGAAGCTCGTCGGCTATATCGGCTATATACTCGGTTTTGTTCGTGTATAGGCTTATCATTTGTCCTTACCCCAGCGGCGCATAAAGGGGTTATGCTCCCGCTCGAACTGCAGCGTGGTAGCGCCCATGTGGCCGGGGTAAACTTCATAATCGCCATCAAGCGTGAAAAGCTGATCACCTATTGAATCAAGCAGTTCCTTATGATCCCCGCCCGGGAAATCGCTCCTGCCTATGCTGCCATGGAACAGGCAGTCCCCCGTGAACACGGCCTTCCTTTCGCCGTCGGCAATGGCATAGGATACGCTGCCCTTGGTATGCCCGGGCGTATACAGCACGCGGATATCAAAGCCGGCCTCGTGTATGGTTTCGCCGCCCTTCAGCTTAACGTCCGCATTGCAGGGGGGTATATCTATATGCGCCATTGCGCACAGGTTAACGCTTGCGTCCCTAAGGCCCGCTTCGTCGATTTCGTGTATATACACCCTTGCGCCATACAGCTTTTGAAGATCGGCAACGCTCACTATATGGTCAAAATGCCCGTGCGTAAGCAGAACAGCCGTTGGCTTTACGCCAAGCTCATCAAGCTTTTTGTTCACAAGCTCGGTATCTGACGGGTCTATTATTATGCATTCGCCCGCGTTCTTGCCGTATACAATATATGTATTCACCCCGACGGGGCCGGTTATAAGGGATGCTATTTCCATGATGTTAAAATGTCCTTTCGCTGTCCAGTAATATTGTTACGGGGCCGTCGTTTATAAGCTGCACCTTCATCTCCGCGCCGAATATGCCCGTTTCAACGTGCACCTTTTCGCCCAGCTTCGCTATCGCCTTTTCATAGAGCGGAATGGCCTTTTCGGGCCGCGCCGCGCGGATGAAGCTTGGGCGTTTGCCGTGCCGTGCATCACCATAAAGCGTGAATTGGCTTACAAGCAGTATCTCCCCGCCCGCATCTATAATGGAACGGTTCATTTTGCCCGCTTCATCTTCAAATATTCTAAGCCCCGTCAGCTTATCGCAAATATAGTCAAGATCCTTATCGGTGTCGTTTTCGTCAATGCCTATCAACACCATGAACCCTTTGCCTATTTTCCCGTTTACCCTTCCGTCTATGGTTACGCTTGCGCTTTCCACGCGCTGCACCACGGCTCTCATGTTCCTAATCCCCCGTTATGCGTTTATTCTGTATACGTCGTTCACGGTGCGTATTTTGCGCATGCCCTTCATAATGCTGTCAAGCTGCGCCGCGCCGGATACATTGAACGTAAGCTGCACAGTCACGATATCCTCAGTGGTTTTCGCGTTCATAGCCAGTATGCTTATGTTCAAATTCATAAGCAGCTGCGATATTTCCATCAGCAGCCCCGGCCGCTCCCCGGCAACAATGTGTATAGTAACGGGGTAGCTTGCCTTTTCCGTGCTCGCCCACTCAACGTCTATAAGCCGTTCTTTGTCCAGCATCAGATCCGTCATGTTCGGGCAATCTGCGCGGTGTATCGATACGCCGCGGCCGCGGGTAATGTAACCCACTATCTTGTCGCCCGGCAGCGGGCTGCAGCAATGCGCAAAGCGCACCGCCATGTTAGGCTCTCCCTTCACCACCACGCCGTGATGCGATACGGCGTTCTGCACGCGCTGTTCTTCCTTCTGCTCAAGCTTGGCCGCAAGCTGATTCGCCTTTTCTTCCTTGCGGTATTGCTCAATCAGCTTATGCAGCACCTGCCCTGTGGTTATGCCGCCGTAGCCTATCGCGGCGTATATATCCTCAATATCGTTCATGTTGAACCGCTTGAGGAGATCGTCATAATAGCTTTTCTTTGTCAGCTCGCCAAGCTGCCTGCCCTGCCGCTTTGCGGCCTCGCTGAGCATTTCCTTGCCGCGGATTATGTTTTCCTCGCGGTTGGCCTTTTTGAACCATTGGCGAATTTTTGCCTTGGCCTGCTGGGTTTTTACAATCTTCAGCCAGTCGCGGCTGGGCGTTGCGTTGGGCGCGGTCACGATTTCGCAAACATCGTTATTCTTCAGCTTGTAGTCAAGCCTTACTATCGCGCCGTTTACCTTTGCATGCTGAACATGGTTACCAACGTTTGAATGGATGCGGTACGCAAAGTCCAGCGGTGTGGAGCCGGTGACAAGGTCAATTATCTGCCCGCGCGGCGTAAGCACATATACATAGTCGCTGAAGAAATCCTTGCGAATGCTTTCAACAAATTCCTTTGTGGTATCCGCATAGTTTTCAAGCTCCAGCGCCTCCCTCAGCCATGCAAGCTTGCTGTCCAGCTCGTCCTGATTGGCGCGCCCTTCTTTATACATCCAGTGCGCCGCTATGCCGTATTCGCTCGTGCGGTGCATTTCATATGTTCTTATCTGCACCTCGAACGGCAAGCCGGTATCGGAAAACAGTGTTGTGTGCAAAGACCTGTACATATTGGTCTTTGGCATGGCTATATAATCCTTGAACCTGCCGGGCACGGGCTTCCATATTGCATGGATTATGCCCAGCGCCGCATAGCAATCGTTTATCGTGTTCACTATAACGCGCACGGCTATAAGGTCATATATCTCCGCAAGGTTCCTGTTCTGCCTGAGGAACTTTTTATATATGCTGTATAGGTGCTTCGGCCTGCCGTTCACCTGCGCCTGTATGCCGGCGGCGGCAAGCTGCTCCTCTATCGTTTTTATGGCCTTATTGAGCGTAAGCATGCGCTCTCGCCGCTGCGGCTCAATCTGCTTTTCAAGCGCGGCGTATTCTTCCGGCATAAGGTAATGGAAGGCAAGATCCTCCATTTCGCACTTTATTGCGCCCATGCCGAAGCGGCTTGCGAGCGGCGCATAAACGTCCAGCACCTCCCGCGCTTTGCGCTGCCGCTTTTCGGGCTTGCAATATTCAAGCGTGCGCATATTGTGCAGCCTGTCCGTCAGCTTTATTATAACAACGCGGACGTCCTTAGCTATGGCAAGGAACATCTTCCTCAGGTTTTCCGCCTGCGCCTCTTCCTTGCTTATAATGTCGCTTTTGCCGGTTTTGGTCAGCTTGGTTACGCCGTCCACCATCTCCGCAATGTCCGTGCCAAATTCGCGGGCAATATCCTCAACCGTTATCCCGTCGCAGTCCTCCACCACATCGTGAAGAAGGCCGGCTATAACGGTGTTGGTATCCATGCCCATTTCAAACAGCATTTTGGCCACAGCCAGCGGATGGATTATATACGGTTCGCCGGATTCGCGCTTCTGCGGCAGGTGCGCCTTATACGCAAAGTTCATGGCCTTTTTAAGCCGCGCCATATCATCTTCGCTGAACTTTTCCGCGCAGGCCTTTTCAAGCTCGTCCATCAGCATCCTTACTTCCTCGTCGTCTATAAGATGATGCTCGGATGCATCGACCATTTTGTCTATGTTCACTTCGCTCATACCGTCCAGCCGCATTTCATCGTTGTTATCTATTATCTTTTCATTGCTCATTCCGGCAAACCTCCTTTCCGTATATGCTCGTTCTTTTTATCAGTATACTATGGAAGCCTTAACATCGTAGCCTTCAAGCGCGGCCGCGCCGTTAAGCTCACTCTTAAGCTCTATTGCGAAGCGAACGGCAACAACCTCACCGCCCATCTGCTCAATAAGCTTTATCGCCGCAAGCGCCGTGCCGCCGGTCGCCAGCAAATCGTCCACAACCACTACCTTCTGTCCCTTTTGAATGGCGTCGGTATGTATTTCCAGCGAATCCGTGCCGTATTCAAGGGAATATTCATAGCTCACCGTTTCGCAGGGGAGCTTACCGGGCTTCCTCGCCGGCACAAAGCCCGCGCCCAGTGCGTAAGCAAGTGCGCTACCCATTATGAAGCCGCGCGCCTCCGGCCCGACCACCACGTCCACATGCTTGTCCTTCAGATCTTCAGCCATATCGCTTATAAGCTGATGGAACGCCTCGGGGTTCTTAAAAAGCGTGGTAACATCGCGGAACAGTATTCCGGGTTTTGGGAAATCGGGTATGGTGCGAATGGTATCTTCAAGCTTCATGGTTTGCCTCCTCGTATAGTTGCAAGTACATATCGTTCATCTCCCTTAGGGAGTTAAGCGCAAAAAAAGTCCGGCTTTCCTCAAGCGAGCGCTTGGGCGGGTCCTTTTCAACCCGTATGCCGCCGCTGCCCTTTGTAACAAAGCCCAGTTCATAGAACACGTCCGCCGCCAGCGCACAATGGCACCGCGGGGCGTTGGTTGCGGCGCATAGCGCATCCGTCATGGCGTTTATGTTATAAAACTTACCAACCGTGCAGCGCAGCGCCTTATACAGCGCAATGAAATCCGCCCTGTCACGCGGTATGCCGGCTATCAGCTCTTCCGTCTCCGCCGCGTTCGGCTTGGTTGCATAAAGCGCAGCATCCCCGTTCATTTGGCGCAGTGCGCCGGGTATGCCGCTGCTTGTTGCGGTATCGAAAACTATTATATTTTTGTAGCGGCTTATGTCCATGTCCGCAATATTCGGCGCAAGCACCGCCGCGTTATATGCGCATATACTTTTCGCGTTGCTGCCGAAGCTTACGTCCATCCGGTTCCAAATGCCGCGCGCTTTAAGCAGTGCGCACAGCCGCTTTGCTCCCGCCGCCGTGAAGCAGAGCGCTATGGTGTCCATCGCGCTTGCGTCAACAAGCTCAATAAGCTTTTCCTCCGTGTCCGCAAACGCAAGTCCGCTTACGGCACGGGTATTATTATACAAAACATTTCTGCATATTGCATCAACAAATTTGCCCTTTTGCCTGTCTATCCACGCATTTACGTCGTTAGGCTCGGCGCAGCGCAGATTTTTTATATTAAGCTGCAATTCGCTCCGCCCCATGAATGTGTTTATGTTCGGGGTATACACGGCGTCGCACCTGTCCATATCCAGCATATTTCTGAATTCCGCGCCCGAATTGAAATACACGGCGTTTATATATTGCTCGTCCCGCGTAACATGGCAGCGCACATGCTTGCCTTCGCACCCTATGCGCTCCATATTGGCAAGCCTTACCCCGCGGCTGAGCACCACCGGCTGCGGGTTGCCTGCGCCGAAGGGCTCCAGCATGCTCAGCTCCTCCGCAAAGCGCTTCGTGATGCCGCCCAGCTCCATTTCAAAATCATACTGCGCGCTTGGTATAAACTTCTCCTCCGGCTCGTTATGCCAAAGGTAATCGTCCATCGCCGCGCGGAATTCGTCTATGTCCTTTTGCTGCATGGTAAGTCCCGCGGCATACGCATGCCCGCCAAAGCGGGAAAAGAACCGTTCGCAGGATGAAAGCGCATCGTGAATATTCACTCCGCTTATGCTGCGGCACGATCCCGTGACCGTATCTTTACCGCTCAGCAGCACCGTGGGCCTATAAAACCGCTCCGCTATCCTTGCCGCCGCAATGCCTATAACGCCCGCGTTCCAGTCCTCCCCGTGTAGCACTATGCAGCGCCGCTTGGTAAGGTCCTCATTGGCAAGCTTTTCGCAGGCGGCGTTGAATATGCCGCTTTCCTCCGCCTTTCGCTTGGCATTCAGCTCGTCAAGCTTTGCCGCCAGCTCCGCCGCGCTCTCCCGCTCGGTCTCCATAAGCAGGCTCACCGCCGCGTCCGCTTCTTCTATGCGGCTTGCCGCATTCAGCCGCGGCGCTATTCTGAAGCCGAAATCGCCCGCGCTTACGTCCTGCAATTTTGTTTGGGACACGGAACAGAGCGCCTTTATCCCCTCCGGGCATTTGCCGCGGCGTATATCCTTGACCGCAAGCGCGGCAAACACGCGGTTTTCCCCCGTGAGCGGCACAATATCCGCAACCGTTGCAATGCCCGCAAGCGGTATGTATTCCCTTGCCGCTTCGCGGCCAAGCAAGGCCTCCGCCACTTTACAGGCAAGCCCCGCGCCGCATATATGCCGGTTCGGGTATTCGTCCGCATTGCCGCAAAGTATCAGCGCCTCGCATTTGGGCAGCGTGTCGCCCGGGATATGATGGTCTGTAACTATAACCTCCATGCCAAGCTCGTAGCAGCGCTCCGTTTCCGCCGCGGACTTAACGCCGTTATCAACCGTTATTATAAGATTCGCGCCCATGTTGAAAAGCTGCTCCGCGCTTTTCATGGTCATGCCGTAGCCGTCCTCATGCCGCGAAGGTATCATGTATTCCGCATTCGCGCCAAGCCGCCTGAGGCAGCTTAGCATTATTGCCGTTGCGCACACGCCATCGGCATCATAGTCGCCGAACACCACTATTTTTTCGCCAAGATCTATCGCTTTTCTTATGCGCGATACGGTCTTATCCATATCCTTCAAAAGATATGCGTTCTCCAGCGCGCTTTCGGAAGGGTTAAGGAAATTCGCAGCCTCGTCGCAGTCGGTAATTCCCCTGGACAGCAGCAGTTCCGCCGTCCGCGGGCTGATGCACAGCTCTTCCGCCATTTCGCGCACGCGCTCACGCGGCTGCTCCTGTGCCTTGCATACCAGCCTAAGCATAGTCCCGTCCTCCTTCCTTGGCAATAAGCTGCGGTTATGTACCGCAGTGTTTACAACTGTTTAATTATACCATAAAACAGCTTATCTACATAGAAAAACTTGATGTCTGCGCCGCATTTATTGCTTTCAGTGCGCCGCCGCCCGCGTTACCATTGCGCACAGCATGCCCGAAAGCAGGCCTATGCCCATATCGCTGAGCATTGCCATGTTCAGCGCAAAGCCGCCGCTTAATATTGAAAACACGGCATAGGCGAGCATTGCGTAAATAAGCCCAGCCGCCCCGCCGAAAAGCCATGCGCGGCTGCCGCAGCCCCTTTGCGCTAAGAAGCCAGCCGCCGCTGCGCCTATAACCTTTATTGCCGCATTAACAATCGGTATCAGTTCCACGCCGACCACCTGTTTCCACATCAGCGCCGCAAAAATAACTATCAGCGCAACGCTCACCACGCATCCTATAAACGCCGCCTTCAGCAGCGTAAACACAGCGGGCGCGTTTGCCGCCTTTCCCCTTGCCATATAATGTCACCTCCCAAGCCTATGTGCTTATCATTATTCACTTTTATGCGCCCATATGATAAGATATAGCAAACCGCTTACAAAGGAGACTGCACATATGGATTTTCTGGAACTGGCTGCAAAGCGTTATTCCGTAAGGAAGTTTAAGGAAGAGAAGGTTCGCCAGGAGGATCTTGATAAAATACTGAAGGCCGGTATGCTTGCGCCCACGGCGCATAACGAGCAGCCGCAGCGCATTTTGGTCATAAACAGCGACGAAGCGCTTGAAAAGCTGAAAAAATGCACGGCGTGCCATTTCAACGCGCCCACGGCCCTGCTTATTTGCAGCGACAAGGACGCCTGCTGGACGCGCAAGTACGACGGCAAAAAGAGTTACGATATAGATGCGGCAATCGTCACCACGCACATGATGCTGGAGGCTGCAAGCATAGGCGTAGGCACGACATGGGTAATGCATTTCCGCCCGCAGGTGGTACGCGAGGAATTCGCACTGCCCGATAATTACGAAGCCTCCGCCATGCTTGTGATGGGCTATCCCGCACCCGATGCCGAGCCTTACCCCGGTCACTTTGAGTTCAAGGACGAAAAAGAGCTTGTTTTTTATAATGAGTTTTGAGCATTGACACTCGACATAATTCGACATTATAATAAAGCTGGTGCCTGCCAAGCACGGTAGACGGTCGGCCACACTCCTGCCCTATTTTTAGAGGAAAGGAGGTGACCCGAAGATGAGTTGGGGAGAGCTTTTTGCTTTTCTAATGTTCGTCTTGGAGCTTCTCAAGTTCTTCTGGCGAATTCTATGCTCCGTTATAGGATTCATGTCCAAAAAGAGAAGTAACCGTCACTCCGCCAAGTAACGGTTATTCCTAATTACCAATTCTCTTGGCCGACCGTCACCGGTAGGCACCCTTTGTATATTCATTATATCGCAAGCGTTGCATTTATGCAACGTTTATATTTCCCGCCTCTCTGCTTTTAACCCCAGCGCCGTGGCCTGCTTTTCGGGATAGCGGGAATAATAGCTCACCCCGCGCGCGGCATACTCCTGCCTGTGTCTGCCGTAATGCCTACACCATATAAAGCTTGGCGCGCCCACCGCGATAAGATACAGTGGCCCCAACAGCAGCGATTGAAGCGTGTGCCCATATTCATGCGAAATTATGCCCTGCACCTGTTCGCGGCTCGTGTCCTTATGCGTGCCGACGAATATGAACATGCCGAGCGACACGCAGCCAAGCCAACGCATATATTTAGGTACAGAGTCGATATCGTATTCCGTAAGCACGGCGCAGCGATAAAAGCAATGCTTCTGCCTGCCGAGCAAAAGCATTGCAATAAGCCCCAGCAGGCTTTGCACCGCGCCCCATGTGCATTGTATGAATATATAGGCTATGCGTTTGGGTTTCATATTTGCCCGTTCTTAGTATTGCGCCGCGCAGGAAAGCAGCACCGCCGCGCAGCCTATGGCGTATACTGCCGTATGCGCGTACCACCACTTGCCATGCTCCGCCTTACCGAATTGTATCATGCTCTTGGCTATCGCTATAAATGCGGGAATCATGCACAGCAGCCCCACTATTATCACCATTGCCATGCCGTGGTCATGCGTTGACACCTTCAAAAACAGATGGCATATAAGCAGTATGCTCACTTCGGCAATAAGCAGCGCTATCTGTTTAACGTAAGGAGGTACATCCATCAGTATTGCTTTATAAAGCTGCGGTTGATGTATCTGCCGCCTTACGCCAATGGCTATCCACATAAGAAAAAGATTCCAAAAAAGCGGAATTAAAAATATCATGGTTACCCTCCCTGAAATGTTTATTTGATATACAAAGAGTACCATATATTCCCGTTTAGCGCAACAATTCACCTGTTTTTCTTGGTATACGGCTTGAGTTTATGCCGGTTATATGGTATTGTGGCAATATTGAATCAAGTTTTATAGGGGGGCATCACATGAAAAAGCTTATAAACGCACTTTCGCAGAAAAAAGAAGTTTTTGCAACGGACGTTGTTTCCGTGCAGTTTGCGCTGCTGACGCTCCCCTACATATGCTTATCGGCATCACTCCCTGACGACAGTTGCTGGCCCCATTGGGCAAGAGTTGGAGCGCTTATAATTCTGCTTGTGCTTCAGCTTATACCCATAGTCGTTTCGCTGCGCGATGCGTTCGGCAAATGGCCCGAATATCGCACGCCCGAGGAAACGGCGCAATGCAAGTTGCGTCAACACACGGCATGGAAGCAGATAGCGTGGCACATGCTCTCAAGCGTTATTCTGATAGTAATCTTATATTGCCAATTTAACGTTCACTCTCCGTTCTTCGGTTTCTGACAAATAAAGATATAACGCAAAACCGGCAGCCCTTACGAGCCGCCGGTTTATTATGCCGTTAGGTGAAGCTTACTGCTTCTTGGCCTTCTGCGCCTTGATGGCCTCGGTCAGCATCGGGGTGACCTTGAACAGGTCGCCGCAGATACCGTAGTCGGCAATCTCGAATATGGGCGCGGATTCGTTGGTGTTCACGGCGATTATGCATTCGGAATCCTGCATACCGGCCTTGTGCTGTATCGCGCCGGAAATGCCCAGGGCGATGTACACCTTCGGGTGAACGGTTTTGCCGGTCTGGCCAACCTGATGGTCGGCGGAGAGCCAGCCGTTGTCTATTACCGCGCGGCTGCCGCCTACAACGCCGCCCAGAGCCTCGGCCAGATCCTCGGCCAGCTTGATGCCCTGCTCAACGTTCTTGCTTATGCCGCGGCCAACGGAAACTATGAAGTCCGCACCAACAAGGTCAACTATCTTCTTGGCAGCCTTAACGACTTCCACAACCTCGGTATGCACATCCTCCGCAGTCAGCTTGACTTCAGGACGGACGATTTCCACCGCGTCGGCCTTTGCCTGGTCGAACTCGGCCCTGCGCATAACGCCGGGGCGCACAGTTGCCATAGCAGGACGGAAACGGGGGCATATGATGGTTGCCATAAGGTGACCGCCGAACGCCGGACGTGTCATCTTCAGGTTGCGGTCCTCCATATCGAACTTCATGTTGTCGATATCAAGGGTGGAGCTGGCGCGCAGGAAGTCAAGGTACTTGGGTACATCAACGTCCAGATGCGTGCAGTCCGCGCAAAGACCGGTGTGCAGCCTTGCCGCGCAGCGGGGGCCAAGGTCGCGGCCGATGGTGCTTGCGCCGATAAGGAATACCTCGGGCTTTAGCTCCTCTATCGCATCGCATATCACCTTGGCGTAAGCATCGGTGGTGTAATATTTAAGAAGCGGGGATTCGCAAAGGACTATCTTGTCCGCGCCGTAGCCGGCAAGCTCCTTGCAAAGGCCCTCTACATTGTCGCCAAGCAGCAGACCGCAGAGCTTAACGCCCAGCTCGTCCGCAAGCTTACGGCCTTCCGAGATAAGCTCGAAATCGGTGGGCATCAGTTTGCCTTCGCGCTGCTCGCAGAATACCCAAACGTCCTTAAAGGCGGCTAAATCCATGCTGTTGTAAGCCATGTGTGTTCTCCTTTCTCCTTAGATAATGTGCTTGGCGGCAAGCGTTTCGGCAAGGCCTTCGCAGGTGGCCTTATCGGCGCCTTCAAGCATCTGGCCAACACCCTTCGGAGGAGGAGTGAAGGACTTGAATATGTTGGTGGGGGAACCCTTGAGGCCTATGGTGGTCAGGTCGATCAGGGGATCATCCTTCAGGGTATTGAAATCGAACACGGCGATGGGCTTCTTGAAGCTTTCGTACACGCCGCCAACGCTCATGTAGCGGGGTTCGTTCAGTTCCTTTATGCAGGTGATGAGGCATGGAGTCTGCACCTTAACGGTCATGTAACCATCCTCCAGCATGCGCTGAACGGTAACGGTGTCGCCTTCCTTCTCTATCTTGGCGGCATAGGTGACCTGGGGCAGATGCAGCTTTTCGGCGATCTGGGGGCCAACCTGCGCGGTGTCGCCGTCGATAGCCTGACGGCCGCACATTACTATGTCGTCCTTCTCAATGCCCAGGTGGTTAATGCCCGCGGCAATTATCTGGCTGGTGGCGTAGGTGTCGCTGCCGCCGAATTCACGGCCGCTTATCAGCACACCTTCGTCCGCGCCCATGGCCAGCAGCTCACGCAGCATGCCCATCGCCGGCGGGGGACCCATGGACACAACAACAACCTTGCAGCCGGTCTCGTCCTTAAGCTTGAGGGCGGCTTCAACGGCGTTCATGTCGTCCGGGTTGGTTATGGTCTGCATGGAGGCACGGTTCAGCGTGCCGTCCGGATTGACGGCAACCTTACCGGAAGTATCGGGAACCTGTTTTACACATACTATAACTTTCATGTCTGCCTCCTTACTTCACGCCCAGGTTAGCCGCGATGACCATGCGCTGGACTTCGCTGGTGCCTTCGTATATCTCGGTTATCTTCGCGTCGCGCATCATGCGCTCCACGGGATATTCGCGGGTGTAGCCGTATCCGCCGTAAAGCTGAACGGCCCTGCGGGTAACGTCGCTGGCGGCTTCGGCTGCGAACAGCTTGGCCATTGCGGCGTCGGCAGAGTAGCTTTCGCCCTTCTTGCCCGCCATTTCGGCCTCAACATAGGCCTGCTTCTTGCACGCGGCTGAATATACTAGGAACTGCGCGGCCTTCATGCGGGTATGCATATCGGCAAGCTGGAACTGAGTGTTCTGCATCTGGGAAAGACGCTTGCCGAACTGCTTACGTTCCTGCACATACTTTACGGTTTCTTCCACGGCGCCTTCGCCTATGCCAAGCGCCTGGCTGGCGATACCTATACGGCCGCCGTCGAGCGTCTTCATGGCTATGGCAAAGCCCTTGCCTTCTTTACCCAGCAGGTTTTCCTTGGGAACTATGCAGTTTTCCATTATCAGTTCGCAGGTGGCGCTGCCGCGGATGCCCATCTTCTTCTCCTTCTTACCAACGGAGAAGCCGGGGAAGTCCTTTTCAACTATAAAGGCGGAAATGCCCTTGGTGCCGGCGGCCTTGTCGGTCATGGCGAATATGATATAAACGCTTGCATAACCGGCATTGGTTATGAATATCTTGGTGCCGTTGAGCACATAGTGGTCGCCCTCAAGCACGGCGGTGGTCTGCTGACCGGCGGCGTCGGTACCGGCGCCGGGTTCGGTGAGGCCGAACGCGCCTATCTTCTCGCCGCTGAGCAAGGCGGGCAGATACTTCATCTTCTGCTCCTCGGTGCCGTTCTCGAATATGGGGGCGCAGCACAGTGAGGTATGCGCGGAAACTATAACGCCGGTGGTGGCGCAGCATTTGCTCAGTTCCTCAACAGCCATTGCGTAAGCCAGAATGTCTCCGCCGGCTCCGCCGTACTTGGTGGGGAACGGAATGCCCATGAAACCGTAACGAGCAAGCTTCTTAACGGTTTCCATCGGGAAGCGTTCTTCCTCGTCTACCTCTTCCGCAAGGGGCTTCACTTCGTTTTCAGCGAACTTGCGGTACAAATCCCGAAGCATCAGATGCTCCTGTGACAGGTTGAAATCCATCTTTCTCTCCTTCTTTTAAGTGTGTAATAAAAAAACTATTTTGTATAATCGTATATCCCGCGCCCCGTTTTGCGGCCCATAAGCCCCGCGCGCACAAGCTGCCTCAGCTTTATATGCGCCCTGTACTTACTGTCGCACGTTTCGGTATAAAGCGTATCCATTATGAACAGGCACACGTCAAGCCCAATCATATCCGCAAGCGCAAGCGGGCCCATGGGATGGTTGCAGCCAAGCTTCATGGCCGTGTCTATATCCTCCCTGCTCGCTATGCCCTCGGCCCAAAGGCCGATAGCTTCGTTTATCATGGGTATCAGCAGCCTGTTCACCACGAAGCCGGGGCATTCGTTCACCTCAACGGGGGTTTTGCCCGCCGCCTCCGCCAAAGCGCGCGCTTTCGCGTACACTTCATCGCTTGTGAACACGCCCCTTATCAGCTCCGTAAGCTTCATAACGGTTGCAGGGTTGAAGAAATGCATACCCACCACCCGCTCGGGGTGCTTGGTAGCGGAAGCGATATCGGTTATGGATATTGAGCTTGTGTTGCTGGCAAGTATTGCGTCCGTGCGGCAAATATCGTCCAGCTGGGCGAATATTTGCTTCTTTATGTCCGCGCGCTCAACAGCCGCCTCAACCACCAAATCGGCATCCTTACAGTCCCCCAACTCGGTGGTGAAGCTCATGCGCGAAAGTATCGCGCTGCGCTCCTCGCCGCTCATTTTGCCCTTGGCCACTCTTTTTTCAAGGGAAGCTTCAAGCCTTGCCTTCGCGGCGGAAATGATATTGTTGTTGATGTCCCGCACTATAACAGCCGCGCCCGCGGTTGCGAACGCCGTCGCTATGTCCAGCCCCATCGTACCTGCGCCTATTACGGCAATCCTTTCATCCATCATCGTTCGTCATTCTCCTTTGAACTCCGCCTTGGGCCGCTTCGCAAGGAAGGCGGTCATGGCGTTGAGCTGATCCTCGGTCTCGAAGCACTCGCCAAACACCTGCGCCTCGTAATCCAGGTCGTTTTCCAGGAATCTATCCACCCTGCGGCTCATGGCTACCTTGCAGTAATGCACGGCAAGCGGCGCGTTGTTGGCAATGGTCTCGGCCATTTCCATTGCGCCGTCCATAAGCTCCGCGTCCGGATATACCCTGTTCACCAGCCGCATCCTCAGCGCGTCCTCAGCGCCTACGGGTTTCCCCGTAAGCGTAAGCGTCATGGCGTTGGATGTTCCCACCACGCGCGGAAGCCTTTGTGTCCCTCCGAAACCAGGGGTGATACCAAGTCCAACTTCAGGTTGACCGAACTTGGCAGTTTCGGAGCAAAGCCTTATGTCGCAGCACAGTGCAAGCTCCAGCCCGCCGCCCAGGGCGTAGCCATGGATAGCAGCTATAACAGGTATATACAGATCATCTATGCGCTTGAAGGCGCGGTGCCCCGCGTCGGCAAAGGCCTTGGCTTCCGCTCGGCTCAAGCCAACCATTTCCCCTATGTCCGCGCCCGCGCCGAAGGCCTTGCCTTCGCCGCTGATTATCAGCACCCGCACTTCCGGGTCCCGTTCAACCTTTGCCGCCGCCATCTCTATTTCATTCAACATGGCGGTATTGAGCGCGTTCAGCGCCTTGGGGCGGTTCAGTTTAAGCAGCGCGATATGGCCGCGCTTTTCAAGCCCTACAAATTCCATTTTTATTTGCCCATCCCGCGCTTGACCATTTCGGTAACGGCGAAGCTGGCGACGTCGTCGGCATACTTACCCGCGCCGAAGCCCGCATCGTAGCCCAGCTCCTTGGCAAGCTCATGAGTTATACGCGGACCGCCGCAGCAAACAACGAACTTGTCGCGCAGGCCTTCCGCCTCAAGCAGCTCTATCAGGTTGGTCAGGTTCTGGATATGAACATCCTTCTGGGTAACGGTCTGCGAGACCAGCAGCACGTCGGCCTTCAGCTCCAACGCCTTCTTTATGAAGTCCTCATTGGGAACCTGGGAGCCCAGGTTATAAGCCTCTATCATTTCATAGCGCTCAAGTCCGTAATGGCCCGCGAAGCCCTTGCGGTTCATTATAGCGTCTATACCGACGGTGTGCGCGTCGGTACCGGTGGAGGCGCCGACCATGACGACCTTGCGGCCGATATGCTCGCGGATATATTCGTTGGTATCTTCCATGCTCATCACGTCGGATTCAACGGTTATAACGTGGATATCTTCATAGTTTACGGTGTGTACGCAGCTGCCGTAGACAACATAGAACGTGAACTCCTTGTCCAGCGGCATATGCCATGCCACGTTGGGTTCTTCAAGGCCCATCTTTTTGGCAATCTGGCGGGCTGCCTCCTCGCCGCGCTCGTCGTCCTTAACGGGCAGGGTGAAGCTGGTCTGCACCTTACCGTCGTTCATCGTGTCGCCATAGGGCTTCAGCTTGGTAAGATCCAGCGTGGTATCGAAGTCTATTTTATGGGTATTGTACAGTCCGCTGCTCATTCTGCAACCCTACCTTTCATGGCCTCAATAAAGGGATTGAAGTACCTGTCGTCCTTCACCACAACGCCCGCAAGGCCCTTGCCGCCGTCCTTAGGACGCTTTACGTCGGCAAATATGCCCTTTTCGATGGTGGTGAACAGGCCAAGCTTTTCTATCTCAACAAGAAGGTCGGCAGCCTTGGTCAGCACCTCGTTGGCGCGGGTCTGGATTATGCCGCCCTCTTTATAGGTCAGCTCATCGCCCAGATCCTTCATGGTGCGGAAAATATACTGCGCATTTTCAATGGAAAGGGCGCGGTCGCTCATGAAGGGGGTATGTATGGCCTCGGTAAGCATACCGAGAAGGTGCAGCTTCTGGCCGGTCAGTATGGTGACCATGTTGAAGAGCGCATCCTGTATATGGCCGCGGAAAATGTTGCCGGTCATGAACTTTGTAGGCGGCATGTATTTAAGCGGCGCATTGGGGAATATTTCGCGCGCCATCTGCGCCTGGGCAAGTTCAAGCAGGAAGGTATCTTCCACGGAGGGATCCATTTCAAACGCATGGCCAAGGCCCATCTGCTCTTCCCTCATGCCGGCTTCCTTGGCGAAAGCTTCGTTTATGAACTGGGACGCGAGCACGGTGTGCGCGGCGGCAATAGCGTCGTCTGTGGTCAGGTAGTTATCCTCGCCCGTGTTGATTATAACGCCGGCATAGCCGTTTATAACGCGGGAGAAGTACTGGTCAACTATGGTGCGCTGCATGTTTATGTCGCGGAACAGTATGCCGTAGAGCGCGTCGTTAAGCATAACGTCCAGCCTTTCAAGCGCGCCCATGGCGGCTATTTCAGGCATGCACAGACCGGAGCAATAGTTGCAAAGGCGGATGTAGCGGTGCTGTTCTTCGCCCACTTCGTCAAGCGCCGCGCGCATCAGGCGGAAATTCTCCTGAGTGGCATAGGTGCCGCCGAAGCCTTCGGTGGTCGCGCCGTAGGGCACGTAGTCCAGCAGGCTCTGTCCGGTGGTACGGATAACGGCTATTATGTCTGCGCCCTGCTTGGCGGCGGCCTTAGCCTGGGTTATATCTTCATATATGTTGCCGGTAGCGACTATGATATAAAGGTAGGGGCCTTCCTTGTCGCCGAAGCAGCTAAGGTATTCGTTGCGGTTCCTTACGTTTTCGTTTATGCGCGTAATGGTCTTTTCCACAACGGGATTTATGGCTGCGCGTATATCGGCGTCGCTATGGGCGGGCAGCTTGCTCATGTTAAGCTCGCCGCGGTCTATTGCTTCCGCAACGCCCTGCGGGTCAAGCCCGGTTTCCACCATTGCGTTGCCAATATACCACGCCGCGCCTACGGGCAGTATGGAATTGGCCATAAGGTGATCGACCACCACGTTGGGCATGGGAACGTCCATCTCGTTCACGCCGTCTATACCCAGCAGGCGGCAAACCGCGCGCTCCACGGTGACCGTGGTGTGCTGATCGATAAAGCGCTGCGTATCCGCGGCAATGTTTGCCGCGGATTGGCGGGCGCGATCGACAAGCTCGCGGTTCAGGTTCAGTTTGCTCTGCATTGATTTACCTCCCGATAAGTCAAAGCCCTGCGGAAGGGACTTTCCCCTTCCGCAAAGCAATGGGTCAAGTTTGATTATTTGTTCTCGTTCTTCTGCCTGTCGGCGTAACGATCCTTACGGAGCAGCTTGGTGGGTTCAAGATACTTCTGCTCAACGCCCTGTGCAAGGCCGGCAACACCGGTCAGCGGGGCAACCTTGCGCTTGCCTTCGCAAACGTCGCAGTGGCACTCGTTCTTGTAAACCTCGGGCTCGGTATAGGTGGTGATAACGCCTTCAAAGTTGCGCAGTATGACCTTGCGCGGGGTCTGGCTTATCACATAGGTGGGCATAACGGGGGTCTTGCCGCCGCCGCCGGGGGCGTCCACCACGAAGGTGGGGATGCAGTAGCCGCTGGTATGGCCGCGCAGGGCTTCCATTATTTCTATACCCTTGGAAACGGGGGTACGGAAGTGGCTCAGGCCCAGGGACGGATCGCAGGCGTAAATGTAGTAAGGACGGACGCGGATGCGAACAAGCTCGTTGACCAGCTTCTTCATTACATGCACGCAGTCGTTCACGCCGGCGAGCAGCACGCTCTGGTTACCGAGAGGGATACCGGCGTTAGCCAGCATGGCGCAGGCCTTGGCGGATTCTTCGGTAATCTCGTTGGGATGGTTGAAGTGGGTGTTGAGCCACACGGGATGATACTTGCTGAGTACCTCGCAAAGATGCGGGGTGATCCTCTGCGGCATAACAACGGGGGTGCGGGAGCCGAGGCGCACTATCTCAACATGAGGTATCTTGCGCAGTTCGCCGATGATGTAATCGAGCATATCGTCGCTTACCATCAAGCAGTCGCCGCCGCTGAGCAGAACGTCGCGCACTTCGGGATGATGGCGCACATAGTCGATGCAGGTGTCTATCTGGTTCTTGGCCACTTCGCAGTCATGCTGGCCGGCGAAACGGCGGCGCGTGCAATGACGGCAATACATGCTGCACTGGTCGGTGATGAGCAGCAGCACGCGGTCGGGGTACCTATGGGTCAGACCCGGGCAGGGGGAGTCGATATCCTCGTGCAGAGGATCGGCGTCTTCATAGGGAGCGAACTCAAGTTCATGCTCGGTAGGTATGGCCTGCTTACGGATGGGGTCGTAGGGATCGTTAAGATCGATAAGGGAAAGGTAATACGGGGTGATGGCCATGCGCAGCCTGCCCAGCGTAGCCTTTATGCCTTCTTCTTCTTCTTCGGTAAGGGTGATGTACTTCTTAAGGTCCTCAAGAGTTTCTATGCGGTTCTCTACCTGCCATTTCCAATCGTTCCACTGTTCATCGGGCACGTTCAGGAACAGGCCGTTTTCCCTGCTTTTCCTCATTTGGGTTCTCCTTTACTTTTTATTTTGGTAATATAAGGTATTAACTCGTTGATGCTACGAGGGGCCCACGGACATCCGCAGGCCCTTTTTCGCATTAAACTATGCTGTTATTAGCAATACTTCTCGTCGAACAGCTTGCGGAGCTTGGGGTTCTCGCGCAGCACGTTCAGGGTGATTTCGGCATGGTTCTTGGTGTAGCCGTTGCCGACGATCATGGTGACGTCCTTGCCTACGCCCTCGGCGCCGAGAGCCGCCTTGGTGAAGCTGGTGGCCATGGAGAAGAAGTATACCAGACCGTCGTCACGGACGGGCAGTATGGCGCTCATCTCGCAGTTTTCGATGTTTACGCAGCAGATGGACAGGTCGTATTCCTTGCCATCGTTGGCGGCCAGCGCGTTATCAAGCACGGCGACGGGCTCGGTAGCGGAAGCGACGATGACCTTGTGATATACGCCAAGATCCATCAGAGCATCAACCTGCTTGGGGTTGCGGACTACGCCGACTACGTTGCCGTTCGGGCCGACCTTCTTCATGGCCTCGTAGCCGCAAAGAACACCGGACTTGCCGTTGGCGCCAAGGATCAGAACGCTGTCGCCTTCCTTGGGGAGCTTGCGAGCCTGGGCGGGAGCGCCGGCCACGTCGAGGGCTGCCAGGGCGAGAGGCTCGCTCATGTCTTCGGGGAGCTTGGCATAGATGCCGCTCTCGAACAGTATGGCCTTACCTTCGATATCAACGCGGTCGATGTCCTTATGGATGGCCTTGATCTTGTCTATGCGCAGCGGAGTCATGGACAGGGAGACCAGGGAAGCGATCTTGTCGCCAACCTTCAGGTCGCGGTCCTTGAGATCTTCGCCGATGTAGCAAACCTTACCGATGAACATGCCGCCGGAACCGGTTACGGGGTTCTGCTGCTTGCCGCGCTCGGCAACTATGCCAAGGATCATTTCGCCGATCTTCTTCTCGTCGCCGCCGCAGGCTTCGGAAATCTGGGTAAAGGAAGCGGAGTCGATGTTCAGGGAGATGACGTCGCACATGATCTCGTTGGAATAGAGCTTAGTCATGTCGTTGTCAATTTTGTAAGCCGCCTGGGTCAGAACGCCCTGGGGCTCGATTACGCGATGGATACCGTACTTGTTGCCTTTCATTGCCATTGTAGTTTTTCCTCCTGATATATAATGTTTGTATTGTTGACCCCAAACGGGGTCTTGTTTAATTACTTAAGGGGCTTGAGGGAAAGGATCTCCCTGGCCTCTGCGGGGGAAGCGATGCCGCGGCCCAGTTCGTTGGCCAGGCGGACTACCTTCTCCACCAGTTCGCCGTTGCTCTTCGCAAGCACGCCGCGGCTCAGGTACAGATTGTCCTCAAAGCCTACGCGCACGTTGCCGCCCATGACTATTGCGGGCGCGGCAAGGGTGAAAGCGTTGCGGCCTACGCCGGTGGCGGTCCAGGTGGAGCCTGCAGGTATGCCGTTTACCAGCCATGCAAGGTTCTGCACGGTGGCGGGGGTGCAGCCGGGTACGCCCAGCACGAAGTTGAACTGCATGGGTGCGCCGGGGACTTCGCCCTTCTTGGCCATGGTCAGAATGGTGTCCAGATGTCCCATTTCGAAGCACTCGTATTCGGGCTTTATGCCGTTTTCGATCATGCGCTTGCCGAAGGCACGCATGGTAGGCATGGTGTTATCGAATATTTCGTCGCCGAAGTTGCAGGTGCCGCAGTCAAGCGTTGCCATTTCGGGGAACAGCTCGGTGGGCTGCAGGCGCTCCTCGGGCTTCATGCCGGTGGCGCCGCCGGTGGAGGGGATCATTATAACGTCGGGCAGTTCGGCGCGGATGGCGTCCATAACTACGCGGAAGCGTTCCCTGTCCTGTGTGGGAGTGCCGTCGTCCTCGCGCACATGCACGTGGATTATGGCAGCGCCGGCATTATAGGCGCTCTTAGCCTCGCGCACCATTTCCTCTACGGTGTAAGGTACGTTGGGATTCTGCTTCTTGGTAACTTCTGCGCCGCAGATGGCGGCGGTGATTATAAGCTTCTCCATCAGTATCTCCTTTCCTGATTATCGCTTAATTATTTGCCTTGTAAAACGAGCCTATAGCTTATTTATGCTCTATGCGCTGGCAATCCTTGGGGGTAACGCAGGTACCGTGCGCGCGGCATACAACAATGGGCTCCTCAAGAAACTCGGCAGCGGAAGCGCTGATGTCTGTACGGGAGCGGATGACCTTGCGGGCTTCGAAGGTCATGGTGCGGCTGGTGTTGCCTACGCGCTCTATTTCGCCAACGGCCTCAATATAGTCGCCGGCGTATACGGGGGCAAGGAACTCCACCTTGTCATACGCGCAGAACAGACCCTCGTCGCCGTCGTAACGGATAAGCAGTTCGGTCGCAACGTCGCCGAACAGATGCAGCATGTGCGCTCCGTCTACGAGATTTCCGCCGTAATGTGCATCCTCAGCACCCATCCTGAGCCTGATAGTCGATTTGATAGCCATAGTTAGTTCCTCCTGTTGTTATAGTAATTTTCTATGGTAAAGCCTTAAAATCGTTATTCTGTTTTATATCGTTCCGTTTATGCGTTTTCGGGGCGCACCCTGCCGCACATACGGGCGGATAGCGCGCCATCTTCAGATATCATAGAAAAGCAAAAACTATCGACACGGCAAATGCCGCATCGATAGCTCTTCATCCAATAAACAAGATGACAGTCGCAGCGCGCTGGCCGCTGCGCCCAAGCATGGCGCCGGGATGGGCAGCCGTGCTTTCGGCGGAAGTCACATTCGCCTGCGTCATCGGGCCTCCCGCCCTTATCATTCGCATGGTTACCTTAGCCTCCGCGCCTCTATCGTTTCGATATTCAATTAACGAATATATTATATTCGTTTTCGCCCCTCCGTGTCAATACTTCTTTGGGACAAAAACCCTCTTTTTTTGCATGATTAAGCCTTTACTTATGCAAATTTAACGCTTCGTACACACGCGCGGCACATTCGCGCGGTTTTCCCTTTGCCGCCGCTGCCCAGCAAAGCGCGCCGAGCGCCGTTCCGCCCGCAACATCGATTATGAAATGCTGCTTCACGAACACCGTTGCCATGCACACAAGCGCGAACATTACCGCGCTGAGCCAAGCGTACCAATGGGGTATGCCAGAGTTTTTCACGGTAGATATCATGCACAGAAACGAAACGAAGCAATGCACGCTGGGGAACAGATTGAGCGGAGCATCCGTTGCGCAGATAATTCCGTATATGAATCCCCACACGCCCGTCGCCTGCTCCGCGGGGCGGGTAATCGTGGTGGGCCAGATGAGAAAAATTGCGGTGGCAATGACGTAGCCCGTCACGGCTGCGGTGAATAATCGGGCGAAGCCATCCTTCGTTTTGTACACAACGTAAAACGTTATCACCCAATGCGCAAAGCAGCCCACATACGGCACGAGGAACACCGGCAGAAACGGTATGCGCGCATCCAGCCAAGTTTCGGGCGAATGCAGCGCAAGGCCCGCCGTTTCTATTATAAATTGCGCCAGCCAATACGTTGCGCATTGTATGGTTATCGTGGCTGCGGCAAGCAGCGCCGCGCGCTTGTCTATACGGCTTATAAGTCCGCGCCCGTTTTGCACGCCCATGCAGGATGCTCCTTTCAATGTTTCATATACAAAAAAAGGCGGCGCAGAATATTGCATTCTTCCCCGCAGCGACAGAACAAAAATAAGCCGCCGAAAAGGTGTGTAAATAAATCAACATCCTCGCCTGATAGTATTATACCCAATTTACCTTGTCAATTCAATCACAAATTTTGTCTCAAACATAATTATTTTTGCAAAAAACCTCTTGACTTAAAAGCGCCCCTTATGTATTATGTGTAAACCGAGCCGTTGGAACGATGGTATGATTGGTTTTGTCCGCTCGCAATGTCGTTCCATTGTTTTGTGTTTTAATTATGTCGTGTTTTATGCAGAATCCCCTGCGTGAAATAAATTTTCTTTGGGAGGACCTGATCCTATGAACATTCTTCTGTATGCCGTGCCTGCTGCGGCGGCGGTTGCGTTGCTGTTCGCGTTTATAAAGGCGCGCGGCATAGCCCGCCGTGACGAGGGTGAGCCCGGCATGGCCGAAATTGCCCGCGCCATAAGCGAAGGCGCGGACGCATTCCTTAAGAGCGAATACAAGCTGCTGCTCATATTCATCGCGATAGTTTTCGCGGGAATATGGCTTGGCCTTGGCAGCATAACCACAGCGGTTGCGTTCCTTGTGGGCGCGCTGTTCAGCGTGCTGGCCGGTTACTTCGGCATGAAGGTTGCCACCCGCGCGAACGTGCGTACCGCTAACGCGGCGCGTACCGGCGGCATAAACGAGGCGCTGCGCGTTGCCTTCTCCGGCGGCACGGTAATGGGCATGTGCGTTGTTGGCCTTGGCCTTATCGGCGCAAGCATACTTTATATTATAACCGAAAACGGCGATGTGCTTACGGGCTTCTCCCTTGGCGCATCGAGCGTTGCGCTGTTTGCCCGCGTGGGCGGCGGCATATACACCAAGGCTGCCGACGTAGGCGCAGACCTTGTTGGTAAGGTTGAAGCGGGCATTCCGGAGGACGACCCCCGCAACCCCGCCGTTATTGCCGACAACGTGGGCGATAACGTGGGCGACGTGGCCGGCATGGGCGCGGACCTTTTTGAAAGCTATGTAGGCAGTATAGTAAGCGCAATAGTGTTGGGCGTGTTCAGCTACGGCGCCACCGGTGCGGTATATCCCCTTGCACTGAGCGGACTTGGCATAATCGCTTCCGTCCTGGGCACGTTCTTCGTGCGCGGCGGCAAGAATGCGGACCCGATGAAGGCGCTCAAGATGGGCAGCTACACCTCCGCCATACTGGTTGCGGCGGGCAGCGTTGCGCTGAGCTATTTCTGCTTCGGCGGCATAAACACCAGCTTTGCAATAATCTGCGGCCTTATAGTCGGCCTTGCGATAGGCTTCTTTACCGAGGTTTACACTTCCGATAAATACCGCTTCGTAAAGAACATTGCGGAGCAGTCCACCACCGGCAGCGCGACCAACATAATTTGCGGCCTCAGCACCGGCATGCTTTCCACCTGCGTTTCCATAATACTCGTGTGCCTTGGCATACTGGGCGCATATAAGTTCGCCGGGCTTTACGGCATAGCGCTTGCGGCGGTTGGCATGCTTTCCACCGCGGGCATGACCGTTGCGGTTGATGCATACGGCCCGATAGCCGATAACGCCGGCGGCATAGCCGAAATGGCCGGCCTTGAGGACAGCGTGCGCGACATTACCGACCGCCTGGACAGCGTTGGCAACACCACCGCCGCCATGGGCAAGGGCTTCGCCATCGGTTCCGCGGCGCTTACGGCAATGGCCCTGTTCGTATCCTATGCGCAGGCTGCCGAGCTTCAGATGATAGACATACTTGACCCGTTCGTAATAATCGGCCTGCTGCTGGGCGGCATGCTGCCGTTCCTATTCAGCGCGCTGACCATGAGCAGCGTATCCAAGGCTGCGGAGAGCATGATTCGCGAGGTAAGGCGTCAGTTCAAGGAGCACACCGGCATACTGAAGGGCACCGAAAGGCCGGATTACCGCACCTGCGTATCCATCGCGGCTACCTCCGCGCTAAAGGAAATGATTCTCCCCGGCGCGATAGCCATCGTTGCTCCCCTGCTGGTCGGCTTCCTGCTCGGGCCCGCCGCCCTTGGCGGACTGCTTGCGGGCAGCGTGGTAACGGGCGTGCTTATGGCAATATTCATGAGCAACTCCGGCGGCGCATGGGACAACGCCAAGAAATACATTGAAGGCGGCAACTTCGGCGGCAAGGGCAGCGAAGCGCACAAGGCGGCCGTTGTGGGCGACACTGTGGGCGACCCGTTCAAGGATACCTCCGGCCCCAGCATAAACATTCTAATAAAGCTGATGACCATAGTTTCGCTGGTATTCGTACCGCTGATGAAGTAAGGCATACAGAAGATAAAAAAAGCATCTGCACAAGCAGGTGCTTTTTTGTATGCTCACTTAAAGCCGTTCCGCCGTTTGTTTGGTTTTAATGAAATATTCCATCATTTGGGCAAGAAAGGGAGGTTCCTCCATAACGGTATTAGAGAGGATGATAATTGCCGCTTTATACTCAAAATTCAACCTTTGCCAATGCCTCAAGCCCGGCAATCCTCCATCATGTCCAAACCAACCGTTATCAAACTGCCATAGCCCGCATCCGTAGGGCTTCGGGTCAAAATTCAGACATTCCCTCCAACTGTCAGCGGACAATATATCGGCATTCAGTATAGCGCTGCACCAAAGCCCTAAATCCGTCAGCGAAGAAACAACGCTGCTGTCGCCGCTCTCCATGGCAGGCCTGCCGCAGGAAAAAATCTCATCGTTATGCTTTACATATCCGCAAGCGTCCGCTATATGTCCGTTCATGTGGGTGTGGTTTAAGCCGAAGCGCATAAATACATCGCTCATGGCTGCTGACAAAGGTTTGCCGGTTAGCATCTTCAAAATGTGACCAAGCAAAAAATAATTCGTATTGCTGTATCTTCCCTCTGTTCCGGGTTCAAAGTGCAAGGGCAGTTCACCAATCAGCTCAAAACATTCCGAAAGACTAACGGGACGGCATTCCGCAACAATGCACCTATTGAACTCGATAACATCAGCCGGCGCTGTTCCATGCTCCGATTCATATTTACGAATCGCGTCAGGAATAATCCTATCACCGATATAATCGGGAATACCGCTAGAATGATGCAGCAGATTGCGAATCGTAATATTCTTCCCTTGGGGATATTGTGGGAAGTATAGGTCGATTATATCATCCAAAGAAAGCTTCCCCTGCTCTATCTGAAGTAAAATTGCTGCTGCGACAAATTGCTTGGACAGCGAAGCTAATGTAATGGTGGTATGTGATGTGAAGGGAGTGTTTGTGCCGCAGTCAGCATTGCCTTGGCAATGTTCAAAAACAACCTGACCGTTTTTAAGGACAAGCACTCCGCCTTGGAAATCCCTTGGGATAATGTTTTCAAATGGTTTCATAAAGATCTCTCCGCCAAATTCATATTTTCGCTCTGTTCAAGCATTATAGCACTTTTTTCATCAGTTTTGGGTATGAATGCGGATAAAAAGCGTTTGGAAATAGCTAACGGGTTCTTTGGTTGGCAATACGCCGTGAGGCGGATTAACTGAGGGGTTGAGGTAAACTCATAGCTATGAGTTACCTCATAACCTTTTTGCCAAGGGGCCAGGGGAGATTTCGATTTCTCCCCTTAGGCCCCCTGGCGACCCCCATAACCCCTTTGAAACGATCGCTCCGCGAGGGGTACGGCACTGTACGCCGTGTTTATACTGCACCCAAAAGCTGTCCCCGTTTATGGGGAAAGTGGCATGGCGAAGCCATGACGAAAGGGGAATAACCAAAAAGCTGCCAAGTCATTTTACTGTTCCCCCTCAGTCGGCTACGCCGACATCTCCCCCGTTTTACGGTGGCGCCTTTGGGATGCGTTTTACAAACTCTTATGATAAAACAAAACAGGGGAACGCCATTACGTCCCCCCATATCTTTCAATATTTTGCTTTATCCGTTGTGCCTGAGCGTACCCCTGGCCTCAAGCTCGAGCAGCTTTGCGGCGGGGTCTTTGACCTTGGCAAGGAATATCATGGCCGCTATAATGTACGGCTTGAAGCTGGCCTGCTTGTAAAGCGGGTCGCGGTAGCGGTCGAACACGCTGGCGGCAACCTCGCCCGCCTTGCAGGATACGCCGGTTATGTCCGCAGGCAGGCAGTGCAGATACAGCGCCTTGCCGCCCTTGGTCAGCTTCATCATTTCTTCCGTGCATTCCCAGTCCTTATGGTTGGCGTTCTGCGCAAGCAGCCGCCTTTCAAGGGCCTTTATGCCCTCAAGGTCGCCGTTGCCGTAAAGCTCCGTGCGCTCCTCCATGGCCTTAAACGGCGCCCAGCTTTTAGGATATACTATGTCCGCATCGCGGAAGGCCTCCTTCATGTCGTGGGAAACGGTCAGGCTGCCGCCGGATTCCGCGCTCTGCCTCTTTGCAAGCTCCACAACGTCGTCCATGACCTCGTATCCTTCCGGATACGCAAGGGAAACATCCATGCCGAAGCGGCTCATAAGGCCTATTACGCCCTGCGGAACGGAAAGGGGCTTGCCGTAGCTGGGGCTGTATGCCCACGTCATGGCAACCTTTTTGCCCTTCAGGTTCTCTATCCCGCCGAATTCGTGAATAAGGTGCAGCGTGTCTGCCATAACCTGCGTAGGGTGGTCAATGTCGCACTGCAGATTGACCAGCGTGGGCTTCTGCTCAAGCACGCCGTCGCGGTGGCCTTCGGTCACGGCGTTCACAACGTTGTGCATGTATGTGTTGCCCTTGCCAATGTACATATCGTCGCGTATGCCTATAACGTCCGCCATGAAGGATATCATGTTGGCGGTTTCGCGCACGGTTTCGCCGTGGGCAATCTGGCTCTTGCCCTCGTCCAAATCCTGCACCTCAAGGCCCAGCAGGTTGCAGGCCGATGCGAAGGAGAAGCGGGTGCGGGTGGAATTATCCCTGAAAAGGCTTATGCCCAGGCCGCTGTCGAATATCTTGGCGGAAATGTTGTTCTCCCTCAGGTGCCTCAGCGCGTCCGCAACGGCGAAAACGCCCTTTATCTCGTCAAAGCTCTTTTCCCATGTAAGGAAAAAGTCGCCTTCGTACATCTTGTCAAGCTTAAGCTGGCTTATAACGTCCGTAAACTGCTTTACGTTGCTCATTTTCGTCTCCTTTATAATGAAATGTTACTTTATGTCGTTATCCGTAAGCGTGGCGCGGAACTCGGTCGCGTCCTCGTCCCCCTTGCCCTTATAAAGGCCGGGCACAAGCGCGTATATGGCCGCGCAGTGTACCAGGTCCTCTTTCCATGTCATCTCGTTGGGAGCATGCGCCTGGCTCTCCGCGCCCGGGCCGAAGCCCACGCAGGGTATGCCGTAGCGGCCCTGTATGCTCACGCCGTTGGTGGAGAACGTCCATTTGTCTATCAGCGGCCTTTCGCGCTTTGCCATGGCGGTTTTGTCGCCGCAGCGCTTTTCGCCATAGAGCGCCTTGTGCGCATCGGCCACGGCCTGAACGTGCGGCGCGGTTTCCTTATTTATCCATGTGGGGAAATAGCATTCGGTTTCGTATATCTCCCCCGTCCAGCTGGGGCGGTTGTACATATACATGCTCACCTTTGCATTGTGCTTTTTGCACGCGGGCAGGGCCTCTATTTCGCGTATGCAGCTATCCCATGTTTCGCCGGCGGTCATGCGGCGGTCAAGCGATACGGAGCAGCTGTCCGCCACCGCGCAGCGGGAAGGCGAGGTGAAGAATATCTGGCTGGTGGTTATGGTGCCGCGGCCAAGGAAGCGCGCGTCCATATAATGCTCGGGGTTGAACTCCGGCTCCAGCATCTTTACAAGGCCCTTTATTTCATATTCATCGGTGCAGCCGTTTTCGTTGAGCTGCTCAACCTCCTTCAGTATATCCGCCATCTTATAAATGGCGTTGTCTCCGCGCTCCGGCGCGCTGCCGTGGCAGCTTACGCCCAGCACGTCCACGCGTATCTCCATCCTGCCCCTGTGCCCGCGGTAAACGCCGCCGTCGGTAGGCTCGGTTATAACAACAAATTCGGGGGTTATGCCGTCAATATTGTGTATATATTGCCAGCACATGCCGTCGCAGTCCTCCTCCTGCACGGTGCCGGTAACAAGTATTCTTGTGCCTTGGGGTATAAGGCCAAGCTCCTTCATTATCTTTGCGCCGTAAACGGAGCTTACTATGCCGCCAAGCTGGTCGCTCGCGCCGCGTCCGCCTATTTCGGTTTCGGTTTCATAGCCTTCATACGGGTCGAATTTCCAGTTGCTCATTTCGCCCAGGCCAACCGTGTCTATATGCGCATCGTAGGCTATGAGCCTTTCGCCTTCGCCCATGTAGCCCAGCACGTTGCCAAGGCCGTCTATTTCAACCTTGTCAAAGCCAACCGCCTTCATCTCCTCGGCTATCCTATGGATAACGCCTTCCTCGCCCGAGCTTTCGCCGGGTATCCTTATAAGGTCCCTCAAAAAGCGGGTCATCTCTTTTTCGTAGCCCTGCGCGGCCTTCTTTACAGCGCAAGCATCCATTCCTTCGTCCATCCTTTCCGTTTTTATATTCTCGCGCCCCCTGTGCGGGGGGTATTATTCCTTGCTGCCGCTGTCCAAATATGAATACAGCGTGTATTTGCTTATGCCGAAGTAGCTGCTTATCCTGTCCCCGCTCTTGGTAATGAGCATTGCGCCGGCGTCGTTAAGGTAGCGTATCGCGCGGACCTTATCCTCCTTGTTCATCATTGCAACCGGCTTGCCCACCAGCCGCACGGATTTTTCAATAAGCTCGTCCAGCAGCTCGTTCACGCTTGTGGGTATCTGCGGAGCCTCCCTCTCGTCCTTATCGTCCGCAATGAAGGAATCCACGGCGCTGCGCGCCATCATGAACGGCGTCATGTCGTAATTTATCGAGAATATGCCCTCCGGCACGCCGTTTTCATCGTTTATATATACCGTGCTCGATCTTAGCGTTCTGCCGTCGCCCGTCTTGGTATGGTAGCCAAGCTCGTCCTCCATATGCTCGCCCTTGTGCTTGAGCGCTTCCAGCACCACTGGGGAGCTTCCGTCACCAACGCGGCGGCGGGACACATGGCCGTTTTCTATCGCGGCAATGGTGCGCTCCGGATCGCCCGTGTTAAGATCGTGCACCACCACTTCGCAGTTTCCGCCGAACTGGGCCGCCATGGCCTTCGCCAGCCGTTTTACAAAATCAAGCGTTTTATCGTCCATTGTTACATATCGCCTCCGTTCAAGTATATCTGCGTATGCATACATTAGTTTATCATACAATAACTCCGTTGCAAAGGCGATATCAAAATAAAATTTAGTTTATCTAAAAGAATTTTGTTTCTTTTGTTCTTGTCATCGCGCCGCATGGATGATATTATAATAACGTAAGAAAAATCATCATACGGAATGCTGTAAGGGAGTGCTTTGCGCGCGGGCAGAAAATAGGGCTTACGCCTTGTCAGCCGAGCGTTTTTTTAATATTAAAACCATATACCATCTTTTTAAGGAGGCTTTTTGGCATGATAATCATAGGAAACGGCAGATTGATAACCCGAAACGCGGCCGAGCCATACTATGAAAACGGCGCGGTAGTTACCGAAAACGAGCTTATAAAGGAAACAGGCACAACGGCAGAGATGCGCCTGAAATACCCGGATGCGGAATTTGTGGACGCTAAGGGCGGCGTTATAATGCCCGCGTTCATAAACGCGCATACGCACATATATTCCGCCCTTGCGCGCGGGCTCAGCATAGCGGGCTACAACCCCACCAATTTTTACGAGGTGCTGGACGGCATGTGGTGGAAAATAGACCGCAGCCTTACCCTTGAGGATACGCGCCGCAGCGCATACACAACCATAATAGACTGCATAAAGACCGGCTGCACCACCATATTCGATCATCATGCAAGCTTCTGCCAAATAGAGGGCAGCCTTTTTGCAATAGCCGACGCGGCAAGGGCGCTTGGCATACGCGCGTGCCTGTGCTATGAGGTGAGCGAACGCGACGGGAAAAAGAAGTGCGATGAATCCATTGAGGAGAACAAGAGCTTTATAGATCACTGCGAGCGCGAAAACGACCCAATGCTGAAGGCAATGTTCGGCGGGCATGCGCTGTTCACGATAGGCGATAAGACGTTTGAAAAATGCGTTAAGGCAAACGGCGGGCGCACAGGCTTCCATATTCACGTTTGCGAAGGCATGAACGACGTTTACGATTCAATGAAGAACTACGGCTGCCGCAGCGTGAACCGCCTGCTGTACAACGGCATTTTGGGCGAAAGGACGCTGCTTGGACATTGCATACATATAAGCCCCGCGGAAATGGACATAATTCGCGAAACCGGCACAATGGTTGTGAACAACCCCGAATCCAACATGGGCAACGCCGTGGGCTGCTCGCCGGTGCTGAAGCTGTTTGAAAAGGGCATATTGGTAGGACTCGGCACCGATGCATACACGTTCGATATGCTGGAAAGCCTTAAAGCCGCCCTGACCATACAGCGGCACAACGCCGCCATGCCAAACGTCGGCTGGAACGAAGTTACAACAATGCTTTTTGCAAACAACGCTAAGATTGCCGCCAAGTATTTCCCCCATGAGCTTGGCGTAATAAAGGCGGGCGCAAGCGCGGACGTTATAGTGATGGACTACAAGCCCTTCACCCCCTTCTCGGCAGAGAATATAGATGGGCATATGCTTTTCGGCATGGCGGGCAGGCAGTGCGAAACCACAATGTGCGCAGGCAGGCTGCTTATGAAAGACAGGAAGCTGCTTATTGCCGACGAGGAAGCCGAAAACGCCAAAACGCTTGAAGTTTCAACTAAGCTTTGGCAGCGGCTCAACGGCTGACACTACAACGGGAGGAACATAAAATGAGCGAAAGAATGAACCCATTGCCCTTTAAGGCGCTTATAGAATGGATGCTTTGCGAAAAGGAAGCAAGCGGGGCGGTTTTCGGCGTAAGCTCGCCCTATGTTAAGAAGGACGCGGGCGCGCTTATGCTCTTCGGCGAAAAGCTGGAGGCCCCCTTCGGCCCCGCCGCAGGCCCCAATACGCAGCTTGCTGAAAACATAATTGCGGGCTACTACGCCGGCGCGCGGTTCTTTGAACTGAAAACCGTGCAGAAGATGGACGGCGAGGAGCTTGCCGCCTGCATAAGCCGCCCGTGCATACTGGCTAACGACGAAGGCTATAACTGCGAATGGAGCACGGAGCTTACTGTGCCGCAGGCGTTTGAGGAATACGTTAAGGCATACCTTGCAATAAAGCTTATTGCAAAGCTTTACGACCTTGGAGACCCTGAAGGCTTTCAGTTCAACATGAGCGTGGGCTACGACCTGGCGGGCATTAAGGCCGAAAAGATAGATGCTTTTATAGAGGGCATGAAGGACGCTTCCTCCACCCCCATATGGGCTGAATGCATGGCGGAGCTGAACCGCCGCTTTCCCGATATGGGCGAATACTTTGCCGCCATATCGCCGCGCATAGCAACCGGCGTGACCGTATCCACGCTACATGGCTGCCCGCCGGACGAAATAGAGGCCATAGCAAGCTACCTTATCCGCGAAAAGGGGCTGAACACCTTCGTAAAGTGCAACCCAACCATACTCGGCTACGATTTCGCGCGCGAGCGGCTCAATAAGCTTGGCTATGATTACATTGCCTTTGACGAGCATCATTTTAACGAGGATCTTCAGTATGCGGATGCCGTGCCCATGTTCCGCAGGCTTATGCAGCTTGCCGGGGATAACGGCGTTGAATTCGGCCTTAAGCTTTCAAACACATTCCCCGTGGACGTTAAGGCGAATGAGCTGCCCAGCGAAGAAATGTATATGTCCGGCCGCGCTCTTTATCCGCTTACGATAGAGATGGCAGCGCGCATCAGCCGCGAATTTGAAGGCAGGCTTAGGCTTTCCTTCTCCGGTGGGGCGGATTATTTCAATATTGTGCCGCTGTACGAGGCCGGCATTTGGCCCATAACCGTTGCAACCACAATACTCAAGCCCGGCGGATATTCCCGCTTTAAGCAGCTTGGCGAGCTGTTCGACGGCGTATCAAAGCGCCCCTACGCGGGCGTAAACGCGGCAAAGGTTGCTAAGCTTAGCGCGGATGCGGAAACCGACGCGCATTATAAAAAGCCCGTAAAGCCCCTGCCGGGCAGGAAGAACGGCCTTCCCCTGCCGCTTGCGGATTGCTTCACCGCGCCCTGCATGGGCGGCTGCCCGATACATCAGGACGTGAGCGAGTATATAGAGCTGGTCGAAAAGCAAATGTACCCCGAAGCGCTTGAACTGATACTTGAAAAGAACCCGCTGCCGTTCATAACCGGCACAATATGCGCCCACAGGTGCATGGATAAATGCACGCGCAATTTTTATGATGACAGCGTGTATATCCGCAATCTTAAGCTGATAGCCGCACAAGAAGGCTACGACGCCGTAATGGCGCGCCTTGCCCCCGCCACCGCGCAGGAGGCCAAGAAAACCGCCATAATAGGCGCAGGCCCCGCGGGCATAGCCGCGGCGTACTTCATTGCCCGCGAAGGTTATCCCGTTACCGTGTTTGAAAAGGAAAACGAGCCGGGCGGCATAGTTAAAAACGTTATACCAGAATTCAGGATAGCAAGCGACGCCATAGCAAAGGACGTATCCTTTGCCAAGCGCATGGGCGCGGAGTTCATATGCGGCAAGGAAGCGCCAAGCCTTTATGAGCTGAAGGCTGAAGGCTATGAATACATTCTGCTTGCAACAGGCGCGCAAAAGCACGGCGCGCTCAGCATACAGGGCAACGTTATGAACGTTATAGACTTCCTGTACAGGGCCAAGAACGCGCCCGAAACGCTTGCCTTGGGTAATGCGGTTGCGGTTATAGGCGGCGGCAACACGGCAATGGACGCAGCCCGCGCGGCAAAGCGCATGGGCGTTGAAAGGGTGAGCATAGTTTACCGCCGCACAAAGAAATATATGCCCGCAGATGAGGAGGAGCTTGCACTCGCCATGGAGGACGGAGTTGAATTTGCCGAGCTCCTTGCCCCCGTTGAACAGAAGGACGGCATGCTCGTCTGCAAAAAGATGAAACTTGGTGAACTTGACGAAAGCGGCAGGCGCAGCGTAACGGAAACGGATGAGACCGTGACCATCCCCGCGGATACCGTAATAGCCGCCGTGGGCGAAAAGCCGGACGCGGAAGCGCTGCGTGCATACGGCGCCGAACCTAACGAAAACGGGCGCGTTCCGTTTGACTGCGGCGCGGGAGTATATGCCGCAGGCGACGCGCTGCGCGGGCCGGCGACGGTGGTTGAAGCCATTGCCGATGCAAGACGCTTTGCGGACGCGGTGATAGGCTTCAACAAGGGCTACATGATCAACCCCGCCGCCGCGCGGGATTACAGGGAGACCCTTGCCCGCAAGCACAGGCTTATGGAACGCCAGTGCGGCGAGGCGGAAGCGAAGCGCTGCCTGGGCTGCTCCACGGTATGCGAAAGCTGCGTATCCTCCTGCCCCAACCGCGCAAACGCCGCCATAAAGGTAAAGGGTAAGGCGCAGCGGCAGATAGTGCATATTGACGCGCTTTGCAACGAATGCGGCAACTGCGCGGTGTTCTGCCCGTATTCCGGCAGGCCGTATAGGGATAAGCTTACCGTATTCGCGGACGAAGCAAGCTTTGCGGACAGCGAGAATAACGGCTTCCTGCTGACAGATAAGAGCAGCAAGACCGTAAGGCTCAGGCTGAACGGCGAGGTGAGCGAGGTTTGCCTGACAAAGCCCAATTCACTTGATCGGGACATTGAGGCAATAATACTCACCGTTATAAGCGATTACGGCTACATGCTGTGATCAAGCAATACGAAAGCGGAAGGAGCGGAGCATGAGCAGCTTCTATGTAAACGGAAATATTGTAAAGTGCGAAGGCAGTATGTCCCTGCTTCGCTATCTCAGGGATGAACTGCGGCTGACCTCCGTAAAGGACGGCTGCAGCGAGGGCGCGTGCGGCACATGCACAGTCATAATAGACGGCCGCGCAATGAAGGCCTGCGTGCAACGCACGGACAGGCTGGGCGGCAAGCATATAATAACCACCGAGGGGCTGAGCGAATTTGAAAAGGAAGCGTATGTGTACGCCTTCGGCCACGCGGGCGCGGTACAATGCGGCTTCTGCACGCCGGGCATGGTAATGGCGGCGAAAGCGCTGCTTGATAAGGAGAGCGACCCGAGCGAGGACGAAATACGCCGCGCGCTGAGGGGCAACATTTGCCGCTGCACGGGCTATGTTAAAATAGTGGATGCGGTCAGGCTTGCCGCAAGGCTGCTCAGGGATGGCACAATTCCCGAATCCGACGAATCCTGGGCCGTGGGCAGCCGCGTACCCCGCCTTGACGTGCGCGAAAAGGTGCTTGGGTACGGCGAATATACGGACGATATGTATATCGATGGCATGGCATACGCAAGCGCCCTGCGCGCCGAATACCCCCGCGCGCGCATACTGAAAATAGATACGGCAAAAGCCAAAGCGGCCGAAGGCATAATAGCCGTTTTCACCGCAAAGGACATACCCGGGCAGAACAAGGTGGGCCACCTAAAAAAGGACTGGGACACCATGATAGCCGAAGGCGACTGCACGCGCTACTTGGGCGATGCGATTGCATTGGTGGTAGGCGAAACGGCGGAGGCCGTGGAGGCCGCAAAGGCGCTTATAAGCGTTGATTACGAGGAGCTTACGCCCATACGCAATGCATACGAGGCAATGGCCGAGGATGCGCCAATGCTGCACGAAGGCGGCAACCTGCTTGCGCATAAGCATGTTTCCCGCGGGGACGCGGCGGGCGCGATAGCCAAGAGCAAGCACATACTGCACGGCAAATACACAACGCCCTTTACCGAGCACGCCTTCCTTGAACCGGAGTGCGCCGTAGCTATGCCCTTTAACGGGGGCGTTAAGATATATTCCTCCGACCAAAGCGTATACGATACTCAGCACGAAACCGCGCCCATGCTGGGCCTGCCCACGGATAAGGTATATGTTGAAAACAAGCTTGTCGGCGGCGGCTTCGGCGGCAAGGAGGACGTTAGCGTTCAGCACCATGCCGCGCTTGCCGCGTACCTTACAGACCGCCCCGTAAAGGTCAAGCTGACCCGCGCGGAAAGCATACTTATCCACCCCAAGCGCCACCCGATGGACATGGAGTTCACGCTAGGCTGCGACGAAAACGGCATTATTCAGGGCGTGAAGGCAACCGTTATAGCGGACACGGGGGCATACGCCAGCCTTGGCGGGCCGGTGCTGGAGCGCGCCTGTACCCATGCGGCAGGGCCGTATAACTACCAAAATTTTGAAATAGACGGCTATGCGTATTATACAAACAATCCCCCTGCGGGGGCATTCCGCGGCTTCGGCGTTACGCAGACCTGCTTTGCAATGGAGTCCATGCTAAACCGCATGGCGCACAAAATAGGCATAAGCCCGTGGCAGATACGCTATATAAACGCCATACGCCCGGGGCAGGTGCTGCCGAACGGCCAAATTGCGGACGATTCCACCGGCCTTGTTGAAACGCTTGAAGCCGTGAAGAATGCATACGAGGGCGCAAAATATGCGGGCATTGCCTGCGCCATGAAAAACGCGGGCGTTGGCGTGGGCCTGCCGGACACGGGCCGCGTGCGGCTAAGGATGAGCGGCGGCAGGGTGCATATTGAAACCGGAGCAAGCTGCATAGGCCAGGGCTTAGGCACCGTGCTTATGCAATACGTTACGGATGAGCTGAAGCTGCCGCGCGAGGCCGTGGTATACGGCGGCTCTAACAGCCATTCGCCCGATTCCGGCACAACGTCCGGCTCCCGTCAAACGCTTATAACCGGCGAAGCGGCGCTGAGGGCCTGCCAGGGGCTGAAGGCCGACCTTGCGGAGCATGATCTAAGCGAGCTTGAGGGCAGGGAATATTACGGCGAATACCTTGCCAAGACCGACCCCTTGGGCAGCGATAAGCCCAACCCCGTAAGCCACGTTGCCTACGGCTACGCAACGCAGGTTGCCATACTTGATGAGGAAACCGGCCGCGTGAGCGAAATAGTCGCCGCGCACGACGTTGGCAGGGCCGTAAATCCCCTTTCCGTTGAAGGGCAGATAGAGGGCGGCGTGATAATGAGCTGCGGCTTTGCGCTTACGGAGGATTACCCGCTTGAAAACTGCCGCCCTACGGCGAAATACGGCACGCTTGGGCTGTTCCGTGCGGATAACTGCCCGCGTGTAACGTCGCTTATAATAGAAAAGCCGGGCATAGATAAGGCGCGCGGAGCCATAGGCATAGGCGAGATAACATCCATACCCACCGCCGCCGCCATTGCGGAAGCATACTACGCGCGCGATAATACCGACCGATACGCGCTGCCCCTTTGCGGTACGCCGTATTCAAAGAAATAAATTTTTACGGGAGATAACAAAAAATGGAACTGAACCGATACATTGACCACACCCTGTTAAAGGCGGACGCCACGCCCGAACAGATAGCCAAGCTTTGCGCAGAGGCGAAGGAATACCGCTTCGCGTCCGTATGCGTAAATTCCTGCTATGTTCCCCTTGCGGCAAAGCTGCTTAGCGGCACGGATACGAAGGTATGCTGCGTTGTGGGTTTCCCGCTGGGCGCATGCTTAAGCGAAGCCAAGGCCGCGGAGACCCGCCTTGCCGTTGAAGCGGGCGCGGAGGAGGTGGACATGGTGATAAACATCGGCATGGCAAAGGCCGGGGATTGGGACTATGTGCGCAAGGATATTGCCGCCGTGGCAGCCGCGGCGCATCCAAAGGCGATAGTGAAGGTCATAATAGAATGCTGCCTGCTCACAGACGACGAAAAGGTTACGGCATGCCTTGCCGCAAAGGAAGCGGGCGCGGATTTTGTAAAGACCAGCACGGGCTTTTCCACCCACGGGGCGACGGAAGCGGACGTTGCGCTGATGCGCGACACCGTCGGCGCGGACATGGGCGTTAAGGCCGCGGGCGGCATACGCACCTATGCCGACGCCATGAAGATGATAGCCGCGGGCGCGAACCGCCTTGGCGCAAGCGCAGGCATAGCCATAATGAAGGAAGCCGAAAGCCGCTAAGCTCCACCAACAGCAAAAGAGCACCCGAAACGGATGCTCTTTTTGTTTGCAGCTAAATTATGCCTTACTCGTGATGGCAGCAGCCGCAGCCGCAGTCATGCTCGTGCTCATCTTCGCAATTGCAATCATCGTCGCAGCAGCATTCGCCGCTCATGCGCTCTTCAACTATCGCGGTAAGCGCATCGAACTTGTCCTCGTCGGCGGGAACGAATTCCTCCATATCGCCGTTTACGACTATCTTCATGATATATACGTCGTGGCCGCAGTCGCACTCCTCATCTTCGCCGTGCTCGCATTCCTCGCTCAGATCCATGAGCACCGCGTACTCCTGGCCTTCGTATTCAAAGTAATCGATAACGTCCAGTTCAAAGTCGTTACCGTCGTCATCGGTAAAGGTTACAAAATCCCTTTCCATTTCTTCCATCGTTAGCTACCGCCTTTCATTGTTTAGGTTAATTGTACAACATAAATCTATTCTGAGCAATACTGTTTACATTATTCCTCTTTTAGGTTACGATAAGAACATATTTCACGCGGAGGTACACAATGTTCAAGGCGGTTTGGAGCATAGGCAGGGACGGATTTGACAGAATAGAGACCCTTAGGCGCGCGGCGGGCGCATGCCCGCAATGCATAAGCGACGGCAAAGATGCCTACGCCGGCCATGTTTACGTTTGCGAGGAAACGGGCGAGCCCATAGCCGCGGGGCGTATGTATCCCGACGGCGACGCGCTTATTATAGACCGCATTGCGGTAATGCCGCAGTACGATGCAATGCCCTATGCGGAGCTTGTACTGAGGATGCTGCTTTTTAAGGCGCAGGAGCTGCCGCAGAACGATATACGCATAATATGCGACGAAAGCCGCTTTGCGCTCGTGCGGCGCTTCGGCTTCATTCAGAGCGGAGCGCATACCTTCACCTGCAGCCGCAATGCGATAGTATGGGACAGCGAGTGCAGGCATTAAAAAAGTAACCGCTAAAAGGCAAAGCAGCGGTTACTCCTTATAACTTCTCTTTGACCGACCGTCACCGGCAGGTGGTTTTCTGCATTTATTATATGCTGCCCGCCGCGCTTTTTCAAGGCCAATATTCATTTATTTTTAGGTTTATATTTTACCATCAGTTGACAAGGACACACAAGGTTTTAGGGGCCAAATAGCACGGCATAGCTGTGTCGTCCTCATTTGAAAGACCTCTAGTATTCCTGCATTCGTCCTCCTTGCTCTGCCATACTCTTTGGCTCCTAAAACTCAAAGACCCTAAAGGAATTGCTTTGAGGGCAATCCAAGGCCGAGGAGCGCAGTACTACTGGAGGTAATTCAAGCGACGAGAACGCAGGAGTGTCCCAAAGCAAACCTTTAGGGCTTGTGTGCTCTTATCAACTGATGGTATCATAAGCCAGCCTTTTATGTAATTGCAAAAACGGGCAAAAGCATATTGTTTTTTATAAGTCTCGATTATATTGACATAATCTGCATTTATGTTATAATCGCTCTGGGGAAATGATTTAGCCCCGGAAAATAATTATTTATATCGGAGGATATCGCGGCAATGGCTATCAAGCTTGGCATCAATGGTTTCGGCAGGATCGGCAGGACCGTACTGCGCATCGCGGCAGAAAGGCCGGAGGAATTCGAAATTTGCGGCATCAACCTTCGCAAGGCTGAACCCGAATACATGGTTTATCTTATGAAATACGATTCCGTATTCGGCCGTTTCCCCGGCACCGTGGAGCAAACCGAAAACGGTATAAGCATAAACGGCCGCGAGATAGCCGTTTTCAGCAGCAGCGATGTTAAGGAAATACCCTGGGACAGCTGCGGCGCGGAATACATAGTTGAATCCACCGGCGCGTTCAACACCACCGAGCTTGCCTCCGGCCACCTGGCCCACGGCGCAAAGAAGGTTGTGCTCAGCGCCCCCGCAAAGGATAAGGAGACCCCAACCTATGTTATGGGCGTTAATCATTGGGAATACGACCCCAGGTTCAACGTTGTTTCCAACGCCAGCTGCACCACCAACTGCATAGCCCCCCTTACCAAGATTGTTCACGATAACTTCGGCATAGAGCAGGGCCTTATGTCCACCATACACTCCGCCACATCCAAGCAGAAGCCCGTAGACGCCCGCGCCGGCCGCGACTGGCGCACCGGCAGGAGCGTTTTCAATAACATCATCCCCTCCACCACCGGCGCCGCAAAGGCCTGCGCGCTGGTCATGCCCAGCCTTAAGGGCAAGCTTACCGGCATGAGCTTCCGCGTGCCTACCAACGACGTGAGCGTTGTTGACCTTACCGCGCGTCTCAGCCGCCCCACAACTTATAAGGAAATATGCGACGCCGTTGAGGAAGCCAGCCGCACCACCATGAAGGGCATAGTCACCTTCACCCGCGACGAGGTTGTTTCCAGCGACATGCGCGGCGAAAGCCACACCTGCATATTCGATGAAAACGCCGGCATAATGCTGGACGATACTTTCGTAAAGCTGATCGCCTGGTACGACAACGAATGGGGCTACAGTTGCAAGGTGCTCGATCTTATCGCCTACATGGCTCAGCGCGACGCCGAATAAAACCTGAATACATAAGGGCGGCTCCAAAGCCGCTCTTTTTGTACGCAAAAAGGGACGCTGCTGCGCCCCTTTTGTTTATAATGCTATGCGGCTTATATCTTCTCCGCCACGCCGGTGCGGGCGTTGAACTCGGTTATAAGCTTATCCAAATCCTTGGCCTGTTCGTGTATGCCGGTCCAGTAATCATGGTCATACCACTGCGCGTTGAGCTCCTCAACGGTCTTGCCCTGCTGCTCTACCCAAGTATAGTACTTCAGGTTGTGTACGCGCTTGCGGTCGGCATAGGTCAGCTCCGCCATGTTATCCGTGCGGATACCATGCAGATGCTCGCTGAAGTCGCGCGCGGCGGTGAGCAGAGAATAGTTGCCCTGCTGCTCGTTCAGCTCCTTCACGCGGCTTTCGTACATAACGGCGCTGTCGGTAGCAACGGTGGCAACCACATCGTCGCCGGTAAGCTCATAGTACTTGGCGAACTTTATGCAGCAGAGCACGTTGGCTATGCCGCTTATGCCCAGCAGGGAAAGCTGCTCTATGGTCGCTTCGGGCACGCCTGCTACTTCCCTGAGGTACTTATGGCCTTCTTCGCTGTTGAACAGCCTGAGCAGGTTCTGGCTGTCCTCGTCGTCTATATCTATCACCATGTCGGTATTGCGCACGTTATGCACCCAGGGCACATGCTTATCGCCAATGCCCTCTATGCGGTGCCCGCCGAAGCCGTTTTCAAGCAGCGTGGGGCACTGCAGCGCCTCGCCCACGGCAAGCTTGGAATACGGATACTGCTCCTTGAGGTAATCGCCCGCGCTCATCGTGCCCGCGGAGCCGGACGTGAAGCACGCGCCCGCGAAGCGGCTGGTGGGGGTCTTTATGCTTTCGTAAGCTTCGGCTATGGCATGGCCGGTCACCTGATAGTGCCACAGCACGTTGCCCATTTCCTCGAACTGGTTGAATATTATAACGTCCTCCCTGGTGCGCCTGAGTTCCCAGGTCTTGTCGAATATTTCCTTAACGTTGGATTCGCAGCCGGGCGTGGCAATAACTTCGCCGGCGATCTTTGAAAGCCATTCGAAGCGTTCGCGGCTCATTTCCGCGGGGAGTATGGCTATTGAATCGCAGCCGAGCAGCTTTGAATTATATGCGCCGCCGCGGCAATAGTTGCCCGTGGAGGGCCAAACGGCCTTGTTATACGTTGGGTCGAACTGGCCGGTAACAAGGCGCGGTGCAAGGCAGCCGAAGCTTGCGCCTACCTTATGGCAGCCGGTGGGGAACCACTTGCCGCACATTACTATTATGCGCGCGTCCACGCCGGTAAGCGCGGAGGGAAGCTCAATAAAGTTCACCCCGCCGAAACCGCCGCCCTGCATGGTGGGTTCATTATGCCAGCTTATCCTGAAAAGGTTCAGCGGGTTAACGTCCCACAGGCCGACGTTTTTAAGCGCCTTTTTAACGTTTTCCGGTATGAGGGCCGGGTTCTGCATCTGCGCAAAGGTAGGTATAAGTATGTTGCGTTCCTTGGCGCGGTCTATGGCGTGTTGCAGCCGTTCTTCGTGCATGGTAAGGTCTATCATGGTCACTCTCCGCTTTTATAGTATTTTAGGGAATTTCCTATCCCAATTTTATTGCTTTTGCGCCGGATTGTAAACCCTTATGCGCGTTTTGCTCAAAATATTTTTGGCAAACTTAATATTTTTGTTGAATCAGTCCGTCATGGCGCGTATTTCTTCTTCCGTGGGCGGTTTATCCCGCATGCCGAGCGCATAGCGCTTCTGCTCCACGCGGCGGTTCACCCATTCGGATATGAGCGTATACAGCACCGCCATCACCGGCACGCACAGTATTACCCCCGCTATGCCGAAAAGCCCGCCGCCGAGTATTACCGCTATCATCACCCATATTCCCGAAAGGCCCACCGCACCGCCAACCACGCGCGGGTACACCAAATTGGCCTCCAGCTGCTGCACAGCAAGCAGCGCTATTATGAACCAAACCGTCATCGGCGGATCTGTCACAAGTATTATCAGCGCGCCTACCGCGCCGGAGCACCACGGCCCGATTATCGGCACCATCTGCGTTATGCCCACAATAACGCTTATCAGCAGCGCATAGGGCATGGAAAACAGCCGCATGGCTATGAACGTCATAACGCCGAGAATGGTGCACTCTATTATCATGCCGTAAAAATATTGGTTCAGCGTTTTGTTCGCGCGGGAGCATATATCGAGCATATTCGTGGCGGTCTTGTCGCTGAAAACTGCCACTATAAGCTTTTTGAACTGGAACATCAGCTTTTCCTTGTTATACAGCGCGTATACGCTTATTACCACCGCCAGCAGCAGATCCACCGCGAAGGACACAACGCTGAACGTGAAGCGCAGTATTCCCTCCGCCGCAGTGCTGACGTAGTTTTTCATATGCGTCAATATATCCTGCCCAAAGTCGCGTATTATCTCCTCCGCCTCGGCCGCAAGGTCTATCCTGTCCCATACGGAGGCGGCCCAGGACGTGAGCCCCGCAATATAGCCATCGAACCCGGCGGCAAGCGTTGTTATGCTTTCAGCAGCCTTGGGGATAATCAGCAGCAGCACCGCCGCTATCACCGCGAAAACAAACAGCATCGCAAGCGTAAGGCAAAGGCCGCGCTTTAGGCTGAGATTCTTTTTATTCCATTTTTTGAACACCCTGTTTTCAAGGAAGCGCATGGGCATGTTTGCCAAAAACGCTATTGCAATGGCGATGAATACGGGCGTAAGCAGCGCAAAGAAGCCCTTTACGGACTTCATTACCGCCGGAAAATGCTCCAGCAGCTCATAAAGCAGTATGCCGAACGCTACGACCGATATGGGCCGCCGCGCGCTGCGCCAGATTATTGCAAGCTTATCCGTGCTTTGCTTTTCCGTTTCCCGGTTTTCCCGCGTGTTCTCCCGCGGCTCCGCCTTGGGCTTAGCATCGCTCTTGGTCTTATTGGGCTGTTTTTTCATTCATTATCCTCGCGCCGCAACAACATCGAATTCAACTTCGGGCAGCCGCCTTTGCAGCCGCATCACAAGCGGTTCCTTACCATTCGGGCGGCCCGCCGCGCCCAGCACGATTATGTTCGCATCCTTATCCTTTGCAAAGTCCACCAGCGCGTCCTCAACATCCTCGCTGCGGATTAGCGAAAGCTCCGCGCCCGCTATCTGCGCCGCGGTAAAAAGATACTCTATCGCGTCTGATTCAAACGGCGTGTTCAAAAAATTCCTGCCCGTTTCCACGCAATGCACAACGTGCACGCTGCTGCCCTGCCCCGCGCGCTCAAGCCCGCGGGCGATTAGCTGATCGCAGCTCCTTTGCCCCGTTACGCATACCATTATCACTTTGTTAGCGGCATTATCCTGCGCTGTGTTCTTCATGTCCCTTCACCGCTTCCTTTATCTTATCCGGCAGCTTTGCCTTCCTGAATCCTATCAGTTTTTCTATTGCCTCTTCCGGCGTGGCAGCCACGCTGAACAGCTTCAGGCACTCCGTGTGCATAAAGTCCGCCTTGGCAAGCGCATCGAACTGGGCCAGCAGATTATCGTAAAACCCATCCTGATTGAATATTACGACAGGCGCGTCAATATAGCCGAGCTGATTGAGCGTAAGCACCTCCATCAGTTCCTCAAGCGTGCCTACGCCGCCCGGCAGCGTTGCAAAGCCGCTGCTCAGCCGCTCCATGGTGGCCTTGCGCTCATGCATATCCTTTGTGACTATCATTTCGCTGCAATGCTCAAACGGTATGCCCGGCTGGTTCAGCTTTTCGGGTATAACGCCGACTATCCTGCCGCCCTTTGAATACACCCCGCGCGCGCATGCGCCCATAAGCCCCGTGCGCCCGCCGCCGAATATAAGATCGAACCCATGCTCCGCAAGGCAGCGGCCGAAGCTTTCCGCCGCAGCTATATATTTATCGTCAATATTGGGCGAGGACGCCGCAAATATGCATATGCCGGCCATTGGTGTATATCCCCCGTATCATCATTATTTCATAACTAAGTATACCATCTAACGGCCAAGTGTTAAAGTATCAAAACTGGGCATTTTTGTGACAGGAGGAAAACCGCGCCACTATTGCGCTCATATCGTCCCGCACGCTTACCCCGCCCGCACGCGCAATAAGGGTGCGCGCCGCGCTCTCCGGCGTTTCCGCGTGCAGCACGGCGTCCTGCATGGCGGCATAAAGCCCGCTGCCGAGCGCATCGCTCAGCCCGTCCGTCATAAGCACCAGCGTATCCCCCGCATTAAGCCGCGTTTTCCTTATGCCCACGCTTGCTTCCTTCAGTATGCCCAGCGGCGGCGCTTCCGCATAAAGCGGGCGTATGCGCCCGTTACGGATAAGGAATGCGGGTGGGGCGCTTTGCTTCAATATTGTCGCTTCCCCCGTTGAAAGGTCTATCCTTATGGCGTCCAGCGTTGCATAAAGCTCGTCCGTGTTTCTTGAATACAGCAGTTCGTTTATGCTGCGCACAGCGTCCTCCTCGCCAAAGCCTATTGATATAAGCTCGCCGTACATCGCCACGGCGCATTGGCTTTCCCTGTGCGCGGCAACGCCGGAGCCCATGCCGTCGCTCAATATAAGCAGCAGCTCGTGCCCAACGCGGCGTATGGCCATTGCATCGCCGTTTGAGGGGCTTTTTGCCATTGCCGCCGCGGCGCACCCCGCCTGCGCGCTTAAATATGCCCTGCGGCCGCCGCTCGGCATGCTGATGCGCTCCATGGCATTGCCTATTCCGCCCATATATGCGCTATGCGGCGAATATGCCGCCAGCTCCCGCGCAACCGCCGCCGCATCGCGCAGCTTCAGCCGCGTCATGCTCAGCTCCCTTGTTGCGAACCTGCCCGCGCGGCAAAGGCTGAACGCGCACATAAGCGCCGTGAGCAGCGGTATCACGGCGGCAACCGCCCCACCGAGCGCCGCGCATATGCCAACCACCGCACAAAGCATTATTACCGCCGCCGTTTCCGCCCGCCTGAGCCGCTTGCCCCGAATATATGCCCACAGCGCGCCCCATGCGCGGCACAGCACCGCCGATAGCGGCACAGTCAAAAGCAGCGCGCCCATGCCCAGCATGAATGCATAGCGGTTATTTGCATGCACAACGCAAAGCGGCACCGCCTGCGCGACAAGCGGCGCTATTATCCGCACGCAAACGGGCGTTTCCTCCCCGTGCGCCTCTTTGAACACGCCGAACACCATCGCCGCGCCCGCAAGCATTATGCAGGCAAAAACGCTCATTGTGCTTTTTGCATACGCCGCGCCCAGTATTGCCGCAGCCATGGCGTACCCCGGCGTATCCGACCCAAGCCACATTGCCGCGCATGCCGCCGCAGCGAACGGGGAGCAGCCGTACCTGCCCGCAGCCGCCATTATAAAGGCGCAGCTTGCTTCTATCCCCCTCCTTGCCCAGTCGCCTTCGTCCCGCGCGGACAGCATACGCACGGCCATTGCCCTTATTCCGTTCGCTTCCATGGCTTGTCCCTCCCTGCATAAAACAATTACTGCATTTATATTAGCGTAACGGCGGCCTTATTTTTGTAGAATCTCCGCCGTGTTTTTTGGCGAAGTGTGCAGAATGGAGGCAATATGCGGATATTATTACATTATGCATATCCTAAGGGCGATATTCCCGCCGTCCGAAAATAAAAAGCTGACGGTGGGGATGCCCGTCAGGTATGTTTTTTAATGCTTTATTATTTGCTTTATTTATATATTATGTTTACCGTATCGCTCTGGTAAGAATCGTTCATGAAAAACTCCGCGCCGTTTTCCACTATTATGCTGCTGCCGTCTTGCGAGTAAAGCCCCGTGTTGTTCACCGCAAGCCTTGCGCCTTTTTTGACCGTAAGCGTGCTGTTATTACCGACCGACAGCGTGGTGTACAGCCCAAGCTCCATTTCGCCGCCGTCCGCTATTTCAACGTTGCCGAATACCTCCACGCCCACATAAGTTTGGGGGTCAAGCTTCAGCTTCTCGCCTGCGCCTATTGCCATATCGATAAGGCTTATCATGCCCTGCTGGCGCGGATGGTCTTCAAAATAGCCGCATACGGCGTTCATATGCTCCGGCCCATCTATACCCCTAAAGCACATGGACGTGATGTACCTGCCCATTATATCGGCAAGCTGCTCATTGGGGAATATTTCGTTTTCTATATAATCCGCTATGCTTTCACCCGAAATATTGCCGTATAATGTAATATAGATATATTTGACCGCTATATCGTCAAATTCAACACTTGCAAGATCATCAAATTCCACCTTGCCGCGGCGTTCAACACCATCGTGTATTATTTCCAGCACAGGCCCGTTGCCGAATTCTTCGCCGCGCTCAAAGCGTATTTCAGTATTCTTACCAACACTAAGCGTTCCGCTTAAATATATCCTCTCGAACCTTGTTTTTCCGCCATCGCTTATGGAACTCCTGCCAAGGTTCAGCGTTGCGCCGTCATCGATTCTGAGCGTTGTTCCTATCCTCACGTTCAGCCAGCCGTAGTTGTTAAGGCTCGTGCCGCTCTGCATTGTAAGATTTGCCCCGCGGGACATTATTATCTGCATATTGGGCCATATATAAACGTCCTCGTCCATGGCTATGTCCGCCGTTAAGTCTATTATATATCCGCTATGTGGATTTTCGGCGGCCAGCTTGCATATTTCAATGAACTTTTCCTTGTTGAAAGCCGTTACGTTTTCCGCCGTTGTAACATCCGGATCGAAATGCGCCAGCAGTTCCTCGTCCGATACGGCCTTGGCAACCACCTTGGGCGTAACCGTAGGGTACGGAACAGCCGTAAGGTCTGTCACGTCTATCGTTGCCTCCGGCGATGCTTCGGCGTTCGCCTCCTGCACGGGAGTGGGTTCGGCGGAAGCGGGTACATCCGCGTTCGTGCTTGCATCGGCGCTTGCAAAAAGCGTGCAGGCAAGCGCAACACACCCCGCCGCCGCGGCAATGCCCAGCGCCCATGCGCCTATTTGTATATGCTTTTTATATTTTGCCATGCGCAGCGCCGTTTTCATGGCCTTTGCGCTCTGGTATCTGTTCTGCGGCTCAAGCTGCGTGCAGCGAGCGGCAACGGCGTTGTATGCCTTTGCCTCTTCGCCGAAGCGCGCCATCAAAACGTGCAGCACCGTGCCCGCGGCGTATATATCCGTGCGCGCGTCGCTTTGGTTAAAGCCGTATTGCTCGGGCGCCGCATAGCCGCGCGTGCCTATCTGCTCCGTGTCGCATGGCTTGCCGTCCTTAAACACCCTTGCCGCGCCAAGATCGATAAGCTTCAATACGCCCTCGTTTGAAATTATAATGTTTTCGGGCTTGATATCCCTATGCACCACGCAGGGCTGCATGGCATGCAGCGCGCCCATTGCGGCGCAAAGCTGCTCCATCCATTCTTCCGCCTGCGCAATGGTATATGTGCCCTCGTGAACTATATCCTCCAGCGTTTCGCCTTCGATATATTCATAATAGGCAAAGCATTCCCCCTCGTATTCTTCGGTTTCATAAACCCTGGGCAGGTTCGCCTGCTCCACGCTTTTCAGCCGCTCATATACCCCCAGCAGCTCTGCGCGCAGCTTTTTCCGCACGGCGACCGTTCCCGTTTCCACGTCTTTTACCAGCGCAATATCAAGGCCTTTCAGATAGCCAATGGTATCGTAAGATAAAAACATTGATTTTCACCGCCAAATCAGTTATCATTATATATAGTTACTTTATTATAATGTATATAGTGGTGATTTGCAAATGGGTTCTACAACAAAACGGCTTTGCGACGCGCTGCTCAACGCAGACAACATAGATTCTTACTTTGACAACAACGCCGACCGTATAGACATAGGCGTTGACCTGAGCGAATTTTTGGAAGAAAAGCTGAGGGAAAGCGGGCTTACCCGTGCGGAGCTCTTTGCGCGCAGTTCAATAAACCCTTCTTATGGCTATCAGCTGCTTTCCGGCCTGCGCTCCCCCGCGCGGGACACGGCCGTTCAGCTTGCATTGGGTCTTGCCCTTGGCGTTGACGATACTCAGAAGCTGCTGCGCATGGCAAAGCTTGGCGCGCTTTATCCGCGGGACAGGCGGGACAGCATTATACTTTTCGCCATATCTAACGGCTTCACCCTGCCCCAAACGAACGAACTGCTGTTCTCCCATTCGATGAACGGATTATCAAAGTAAACAAACTGTAATATTGATGACAAGTCGGGCTTATATGCTGTATAATAGCGTGTAAGCCCGTTTTGCGGCCTATACGAAGGAATTTGGAGGCGAACTGATTTGAAATATATCAAGCGGCTTTGCGCGGCGCTTGCCGCGGCAATGCTGATCACGCTCGTTGGCTGCAACGCGGCCGTAACAAGCCCCGTGCATGGGGAAGAGGAGCTGGTCGCCGTGCCGGAGCGCACGCATACGCCCGCGCCCGTGCTCACGCCCGAGCAGACGGCCGAGCCGGAACCGACCGAGGAGCCCGCGCCCAGCCCCACGCCGGACGACGGACTGCCGTATTATCTTTACGTTGAGAAGGGTTCATTCACCCTGACCATATATGAAAAGGACGAAAACGGCGAATATACCAAGGTATTCAGAACATACCGCATAGCCCACGGCGGCAACAAGACCCCCGCGGGAACCTATACCCTTGGCGGGGAGGAAGCGCGCGAACGCTGGCACGATTTTCCGGACGGCGGCACCGTGCAGTACGCCACCCGCTACGAAGGCCGCCTGTATATACATTCCCCGCTTTATGCAACAAGCGACCCCACGCAGATGTGGCCCAAGTATTATAACGGGGACCACGGCATAGGCCTTGAATCAACCGGCGGCTGCCTTAGAATGGTTACGGAAGCGAGCAAGTTCATATACGAAAACTGCCCCGAAGGCACCACGCTTAAAATAGTCAACGGATCGCCCCTTGGCACCACAAGCGAGGATATTCCCAGCCGCAACGGCCTCAGGATAGACCCCACGGATTACGACACACTCAGGGAAAAGGGCTACATCACGGACTAATTTTATTTCAAAAGGAGGGCGCACCATGAAGCGAACAATGAAATCGGCCGCAGCAATGCTATCGCTCCTTTTCGCCGCGCTGTGCATGGGCGGGTGCTTTGCCGCGCCCGATGCAAACACGGCGCCGCCCGTAAGCGTTGTTCCCACGGCGGAGCCAACCGCACAGCAGCCCACGGAACCGCCCCTTCCCACGCCCACCGCTGAGCCTACGCCCGAGCCCACGCCCGAGCCGGTATATTACAAATGCCGCGTAAACACGCTCAACTGCCGCAGCAGTGCGGATAAATCGAGCGACGCGAACATAGTTTGCCAAATGGGTTACGAGGACAAGGGCGAATTTTTGGGCACGGAGGGCGAATTTACTCGCCTAAGGCTTGAGGATGGGCAGGAGGTGTACTGCTACAGCGATTATCTTGTTGAACAAAGCGTACAGCTTTACGCCTACCTTGCGTCCGAAACCGCGCAGAAGATAGATATTCCCACGGGGCAGCCCGTGTTTGAGGCGGACGGAGTTACGCCCGTTATGGTGAAGAACGAGCTTGTGGACATGCGGCTGTATCTTCCGGATGCGGTATATGAACAGCTTTTTGCAACGGAGCGGAACGTTACGGGCGCGCCGCTTTACCCGCGCACAATACCGCTTATGCAGAAGGACACCGTTAAAAAGCTGATGAAGGCTTACGACCGCTTTAAGGCGGACGGATACACGCTTAAGGTGTACGATGCATACCGGCCCATAAGAGTGCAGCGGATACTGTTCAACATTGTAAAAAACAAGCATTGGATAGCCAATCCCGATACCACCGCCAGCAACCATAACCGCGGCTGCGCAATAGACATGTCCCTTATAATAGACGCAACGGGAGAGGAGATAGAAACGCCCACGCCCATGCACACGTTCACGGAGGAATCCGCCCGCACCTGCAAAACATGGAGCGACACGGCCCGCGCCAACGTGGACTACATTACCGAAGTTATGGCCGAATGCGGCTTTAACCACATAAAGAGCGAATGGTGGCATTTTTCGGACACGGATTCAAAGAAGTTCATGACCACCGATATAGATCTCGGCAGCCTTACAATGCTGCCCAAGCAGGAGGAAACCAACCAATGAAGCTTAAATTTGACCGCAGCTATATACTGATAGCCGCAATAGCGCTGTGCCTCATAATGGCGGCCTGTTCGCCGAGCGGCACTAATAACGCCGATGCGCTTACCGGCGCGTTTACCGACAAGGACCTTGGCATTGCAATAGGCGGCAAAACCTATTACCTGAGGGAGGATTCCGCCGCGCTGATAGCCGCACTCGGCGAAGGCTATGAATACAGCGAAATGGTAAGCTGCGTTTACGACGGCAAGGATAAAACGTTTGCCTACGACGGCGTTACCGTAAGCACCGTTCCCGTTGACGGGAAGGACGTTACCGAGATGATAACCATTACCGGCGGCGATTACGCCACGCTGCGCGGCATAAAGATAGGTAATACGCTGGGCGAAGTTAAGGCGGCATACGGCGAAAAATGGTTTGACGACGGCTACCTTACCTATTCCATATCCGGTGACGAAACGGACATACATTCCGAACGCATACAGTTTGAATACAGCGGCGATACGGTTACGCGCATATTCATCTATTCCCCCAGCTATTGATAACATATAGCAGAGCATGGTATTCAGTTCCCCAACATTTATATTTCTGTTCTTTCCCGCGGTGTTCCTTACCTGCCTTTTAACAAGGCGCAGCGTAAAATGGAGCAACGCGGTGCTGCTTATATTCTCATTGCTGTTCTATGCATGGGGAGAGCCGGTATATGTGCTGCTGATGGCGTTCACAACGCTTGTGTGCTACATATGCGCCCGCATGATAGCAAAGGGCAAAAACGTGCGGCTGAGCACGGCTGTTGCCGTAATTTGGGGCATAGGCACGCTTGTTGTGTTCAAATACACCGCATTTTTAGTGCAGAGCTTCAATTCGCTTACCCATCTTGCCGTTCCGATGCCGAATATAGCGCTGCCTGTTGGCATATCGTTTTTCACGTTTCAGGCAATAAGCTATGTTTTGGACGTTAAGCGCGGGGATGCGGAGGCCGCGGCAAGCTATGCGGACGTGCTTTTGTACATTTCGCTTTTCCCGCAGCTTATAGCGGGGCCGATAGTGCGTTACAGCGACGTTGCGGCGGAAATAAAGCAGCGCACCGTGACCACGGAGGACATTGCCGCGGGGCTTAGGCGATTCTGCTTCGGCATGGGCAAAAAGGTGCTCATAGCAAACACGCTTGCCTACACGGCGGATAAGGTTTTTGCCCTGGACGGCGCGGCGATAAATGCGCCCATAGCATGGCTTGGCGCGGTATGCTATTTGATGCAGATATACTTTGACTTTTCCGGTTACAGCGACATGGCCATTGGCCTTGGCCGCGCATTCGGCTTCACATTCCGCGAAAACTTCATGTATCCCTATTGCGCCGCATCCATGCAGGATTTTTGGCGCAAATGGCACATATCCCTTTCCACCTGGTTCAAAGAATACGTTTATATACCCCTTGGCGGCAACCGGCGCGGCAAGCTGCGCACGGGGCTTAATAAGCTTATAGTTTTCCTGCTGACCGGCCTTTGGCACGGGGCAAGCTGGAACTTCGCCGTGTGGGGGCTTTACCACGGGGCGTTCCTTATGGCGGAAAGCTACGGCGCGCTGAAGCCCAATCGCTGGCCTAAGGCGCTCAGGCACATATATACGGTTATCGCCGTAACGGTGGGCTTTGTTATATTCCGCGCGGAAACGTTAGGCCAAGCATGGCTTATAATTTCAAAAATGTTCGGCGGCTGGACGTTTGACGCGGCGCTCGGCGCGCAATTATCGCTGCTTTTAAGCCCGCTTTGCTCCGCAGCGCTTATAGCGTCTGTTTTTGCCTGCATGCCTTACGCAAGCAGTATAGCAAGCCGGTATACGGTAAACCGTCCGCGTTTCGGATATGCCGTATATTTGGCGGCATTCGCGCTGTTCGTTGTATGCATAGCCTGTCTCTCCACGGCAAGCTACAATCCGTTCATTTATTTCAGATTTTAAGGAGGCGGCAAGCATGAAAAAAGGATTTATGATAGCGTTCATCGCCGCCATACTGACAGCGTGCCTGCTGCCCATAGGCGCGAATATATTTGGCTACACCGCCGTAAACCGCGAAAACCGCCCCCTTGCGCGCGCGCCGCAGATAATTGACAGGGACGGGCTGAACCTTGAATTCCCAAGCGACTTTGACGATTACTGGCAGGATCATTTCGGCTTGAGGGAGGAGCTTGTGACGGCGTTCCACGCGGCCACACTTGCCATATTTAACGATACGCTGAATGAAAAGGTGGTTGCGGGCAAGGACGGTTTTTTGTTTTACAGCGAAACGCTGAACGATTATACCGGCCTTGAGACCATGAGCGATGCAGACATTCTGCGCACGGCAAACGTTATCCGCCAAATAAGCGAATACGCCGAAGCTAATGGCGCAAAGTTCGTATTCTCCGTAGCCCCGAACAAGAACACGGTTTATCCCGAATATATGCCGAGCCGCATAAAGCGCACATCAGCCGTCTCAAACCACACGCGGCTTTATGCCGCGTTGAGCGATGCGGGTGTTGACACGCTGGATTTTGCCGCGCTTTTGACCGAGCATAAGGGCGACGGCCTGCTTTATTATCAGCAGGACACGCACTGGAATCAGCGCGGCGCGCTTATTGCATACAACGCAATAATGAAGCTGATAATGAACGGCGAAGGCTACGAAACCTATTCCGATACCGTGCCGCATGACGAAACCGGCTACTACGGCGATTTGCACAACTTTGTTTTGCCGGCGGAAGAATCCACGATGCCGTATCCCGAATACGGCATAGCGGCGAATTACACGCTTGACGAAGGCGTGCGCATGGAGCGGGACATAAACTACGGCACAAGGAGCGAAGAAAGCGCGGAAAAATCGCTGCTTTTCTACCGCGATTCGTTTGGCGAGGCGCTCATACCGCTGCTTTCCACCAATCTTGGCCGCGCGGTATATTCGCAGGAGTTTCCGTATAACCTTGAGCTGAACGATGAAAGCTACGACATGATAATGATAGAGCTTGTTGAGCGGAACATTCCCAATCTGCTCACGGGCGCGCCGCTTATGCAGGCGAGCGAAAAGCAACTTCCCACGGATGCGGTAAGCGTAAGCTGCACGGCGAATGCGCAGAAGCGTTCCGGCTTTACGCATCTTTACGGCAGCATAGCAGCATACCCCGCCGCCGAGCGCATATATATTGAGGTTGCCTGCGCGGACGGCGCGGTACGCATATATGAAGCGTTTCCCATGAACGCTTCAGGCGACGCCGATCCCGCATGGGAGAGCGCATCGGGCTACCTGCTGACACTTCCCGAGGGAATCGAGGGCGAAGTGAGCGGAGCATACATAGGTTGAAAAATCCACAATTTGATATGAATAACAATGCCCCTTTGCACAAAGGCTAACACAAAACCAAAGTGCAAAGGAGCGTTTTATTTATGGATAAAAAGAAGCACGGCCCGCGCAAGGGCTGCGTATACGAGGACATGACAAGCACCGTATCCGGCACGGAGTGCACCGGCCTTATGCCCACCCCGCCGCAGGACGAGGACGAATACGAGGCTTATCAGGAGCTGCACGGCATGGAGGTGCCGAAGGAGTAGGCGGTCACTCCGCCGAAACAGCTTCCTCCCCCGCGTTCTTTATCAGTTTTCGCTTGGTAACGATATACATGCCTATCAGCACCGCCGTGGTTACCGCCCAACTTATGGGGTAGGATACGAATATGCTGAAAATTGTATGGTATTTCCGGAAAACGGTGGATATCCAGATTATTCTAAGTATGCATGCGCCGAACAGGCAAACTATCATAGGCGAGAAGGATTTGCCCATGCCCCTCAGGGAGCCGGTGAAAACCTCCATATTGCCGCAGATGAAATACAGCGCAACGACCGTGATAAGCCTTTCGCAGCCGTATGCTATAACCTCCGGATCGTCATTATAAAGCCCAAGGAGCTGATTGCGGAACAGCACGGCTATTATGCCCGTTACAAGCCACGCAATGGTTACCAATATGTTGCAGTAAAGGCATATCGGGCCGATACGGTCGTATTTCTTCGCGCCAACGTTTTGGCTGGTGAACGTTACCGTCGCCTGCGAAAAGCTGTTTATGGCAATGTATACGAAGCCTTCCAGATTGCTTGCCGCGGAGCAGCCCGCCATTACCTGGGAGCCGAAGGAATTGACGGAGGACTGTATCAGCACGTTTGAAACGGAGAACAGCGCGCTCTGTATGCCCGCGGGCAGGCCAATCTTTACCATTTCGCCAAGCTTATGACCGTGTATTTTCATTTTAGCGGGGTAAAAATGCACGCTGCCGGGCGTATGCATAAGGCAGTTGACCACCAGCACCGCGGAAAGCACCTCGCTCGCCACGGTTGCGTACGCAACGCCCGCCACGCCCATATCAAAGCATATTACCGTAACAAGGTTCAGCGCAACGTTCAGCGCGCCGGATATTATAAGATAATAAAGCGGGCGCTTAGTGTCCCCAACCGCGCGCAGTATACCCGCGCCGTAGTTATATATCATCAGCGCGGGAAGTCCGGCGAAGTATATCCTTAAATACTGCGCCGCAAGGTCGATAACATCCTCCGGACTGCCCATCCATTCAAGGAAGGTGCGCGCCATGCAGAAGCCGAATATGCCTATCGCAACGCCGGATATTACGCTGAACAGCATTGCCGTATGCACCGTATCGGCCACGGCGTCGAAATCCCGCGCGCCGAAGTACCGCGCAACGGTAACGTTTACGCCAAGGCTTATGCCTATGAACAGCGCAACCACCAAGTTGACAAGCGAACCTGTCGAGCCGACCGCAGCCAACGCCTGACTGCCGGCGAACTTGCCCGCAACCACCATATCCGCCGCGTTATAAAGGCATTGCAGCACGCCCATGGCTATAACCGGCAGCGAGTATGTGAGCAGCATCTTAAAAAGCGGCCCGGTGGTCATATCCATTTCATAGCTTTTATTATTATTTTTCATACTCCTCCTAAGCAGGATAAATCCCGTAACACGGTATTATATCAAAGCGATGCGGAAAAGTGAAGTGGGAGTTTTGAATGATGCACCCCAAAAGGCGCCACCGCTCGCGGGGGAGCTGTCGAACGAAGTGAGACTGAGGGGGAATATCTCATGGCACTCCTGCTTCGAGCCATTCCCCTTTCGTCACGGCTTGCGCCGCGACACTTTCCCCGTAAACGGGGACAGCTTTTAGGCGGTGGTTGCACAAACCAAAAGGAGCGGTCTCCCGCTCCTTTTCATCGCTTATTAACTTAGTTCCTTTTCTTGCCCGCTATAATAACGACTATCGCCATCGCCGCAAGCACGAGGCCCGCGCCGATGTATGGCGTTTGTGCGTCGCCCGTCTGCGGCAGGCCGGCGGAAGCGGCGGTGTTGGTTATAATGGCGCTGCCGCCGTAGTAGTTCACGGTGCTGACATAGCCCTTAGGCACGTTCAGCTCCGCTACCGTCCACTTGTAGCCCGTATCAAGGCCGCTCCAGGTGTGCTGCCAGCCGTTCGATGCGTTCAGCTCAGCCCTGCCGTCGTCAATAACCCTGCCGAACATCGTAAAGCTGTACGGCTCCCCGTTGCGGTAAAGCTGAACGGTCACGCTCTCGCGCATATGCTTATCGTTGCCGTCGCTCCATCTCTTTTCAACGCTCAGGCTTTCGGAGAGCGGCAGACTTCCCTTGGTATTGATGAAATTCACCCTTATGGTATCGGCAACCGGCTCCTCCTCTTTCCATTGCGTGCCTATTATGCCGTTCACGGTGGTGAGGTAGCCCTTGCTGTCCAGCTCCTTAACCGTTATGGGCCTATTCTTGGCTGCAAGGCCGATTATGCTCAGGCTTTCGCCGTGCTTCAATGTAAAGCGCAGCGTTGCTTTTTTACCCTCATAGGTGAGATCGTCCGGTCTGAATTCATGCGTACTGCCGTCCGCAAACTTTTTGTATATCCCTATGTCATTTCCAGCACCGGGAGCCCTTACCGGCGCCGCGGCATTCGCGGAGTACGCTATCGGAGGCTCAGACGGGTTCGGATCTACTACATCATAATTCAGAGTGAACGTTGCCTCGAACTCGAATTCGTCGTTCGCGTTAGCGTTGTTGCCCTCAACGGCCTTGGATATAACTACGTCGCAATCATTGTTGCGCTCTTCATAAATGTTGTATATATCCCTCTTGTTATCGGAACTTTCCGTATACACCGTTACCATGTCGGGCGCAAAAAGCCTGTACCCTTCCGGTATAACGGGGTCTATCTCCTCTATGGCAAGCCATATATTTGGGTCCAGATTTTCAATGGTAAAGCTTCCAGAGTGCTCATTATAGTTGTCGTTCCATTTTACGATGATGGAGAAATTGCCATTTGCCCCACCTTCTATGGGCTTGGTTCCATGCTCGTCCTCTACTTGGTAATACTTGAAATTGAATTTGTATTCCTTGGTCTCGTCAAGCCCGCGGGCTATCTTTTCTACCTCTACCTTAGTCTTATCCGTAGGCGGATTGGGATTGGGCGGGTAGGTCTGGTTGACGGCCAAGGCCGTCATGGGCATGAGTGCAACGAGCATTACCAGCGCAAGCAGTATGCCCATAAGCTTAGTGTACTTTTTCATAGATTTTTCCCCTTTCGATTTTCAGTTTTAGGTTGAAAAAGTTGTTCGTTCGCGCCGCTCCTGCGGCATTATAACATTGATTTATATTACCAATCACAAATATTTTAACATACTCCAAACCCGTTGTACAGCCCATAAAAAATATTTAGTTTGTCTAAATTTTTATGCAAAAAGCACTGCCTTTATGAGCAGTGCTTTATATAAGCATATGTTATGTTGTTTTGCGTTACAGCATCAATTCATACGTTCCGTCCACGGCTATGCCCGCCTCCGCCGCCGCAGAAACAAGCTTCTCTCGGCTTTCGACCGGCGCGCGCCAGCTCATGCCGCAGCCTGCGGTTATCTCCTGCGGCACGGGTATAAGCCTGCCGGGCAGGTTTTTAGCGGCGCACATGGCCTCCATTGCCATTGCGGCGGTAGTGGTATGGAATGTTATTATGAGCCAAAGCTTTTTCTCTCTCATTGTGCAAGCTCCTTCACCGCGCGTATAGCCGCATCCACGTCCGCTTCGGTATTATAGTAGGCGAAGCTGAAGCGAACCGCGCCCTGCTCCCGCGTGCCGAGTGCGATATGCATACGCGGCGCGCAATGCGCGCCCGGGCGCGTGGCAATGCCGTATTCCTCGCTCAATGCATCCGAAATCTCTCCCGAATCATAATCCGCAATATTCAGCGCAACTATCACCGCGCGGTCGCGCGAAAAATCGCCGTATACGGTAACGGCAGGTATATCCTTCACGCCCTCGTAAAAGCGGCGCATAAGCTTCTGCTCGTGCGCGTTTATGGCCTCAACGCCCGTATCCAGTATGAACCGGACCGCTGCGTTCAGCCCCGCAATGCCGTGGCCGTTGAGCGTGCCCGCTTCAAGGCGAGTTGGGTATTCTTCCGGCTGGGTTCTGCTGTATGACTGCACGCCGCTGCCGCCCACCTTGAACGGCCTTATCTCAATGCCGTTCATTATGCACAGCCCGCCTGTGCCCTGCGGCCCCATAAGGCCCTTATGCCCCGTGAAGCACAGCACGTCTATGCCCATGGCCTGCATATCTATGGGAATGCAGCCCGCCGACTGCGATGCATCAACTATCATTATCGCGCCATTTTGGTGCGCAAGCTTTGCTATGCGCGCAATGTCCAGCATGTTTCCGGTAAGGTTGGATGCATGGGTGCATACCACCGCGCGCGTTTTGGGCGTTATCAGCGAAGCAAGCTGAGCATAGTCTATATTGCCCTGCCTGTCCGCCGCGGCAAAGCTGAGCTTAACGTTTCGCTCGGCCTCAAGCCGATAAAGCGGCCTGAGCACGGAATTATGTTCAAGATCCGTGCTTACGGCCTCGTCCCCTTCGCCTATGATGCCTGATATGGCAATATTGAGCGCCTCGGTAGAGTTTGCGGTGAACACAACGTGGTCCGCGCGGGGGCAGTTGAAAAGCTTAGCTATTCTTTCCCGCGCCGAATAAACCACCCGCGCGGCTGAAAGCGCCTCTTCATGCGTCCCGCGCGAGCAGTTGCCCATCGTGCCCATGGCTTTCACCACGGCTTCCATTACCTGCGGCGGCTTAACGAGCGTTGTGGCCGCATTATCAAGATATATCACGGCTTGATGACCTTGCCGGCGGAGGCAAGCTTTTCAACTATGGTATACATATTGGTAACGCCGCCAACGGCCAGCTTATCGGTAAGACCATAGAAATTGAGGCAGGTGCCGCAGGTGAGTATTTCAACGCCCTGCGCTTCCATGTTCTTCAGATCCTCAACGGAAACGGAGCCTTCGGTGGTCAGCTTCGCGCCGCCGTTATAGAAAAGGATGGTCTTGGGGAGAGTCTCAAGCTGAGATACGGCGAATATGAAGCCCTTCATGAGCGTTTTGCCCAAATCGTCCGCGCCGCGGCCCATAATGTCCGTATCTATGGCTACCACGAAGTCCCCGCGGTTATCCACCGCGCAGTTTATGTCCGCCTCGCTCATTTCAACGGGGCCTTCCACCTGCATGGTTATCTTATAAAGCTCCTCGCCCAGCTTTTCGCTGCTGTGCTTCAGATTTTTGCTGTTCGCAAGGCGGGTAAGATTCTGGATAGCTATTTCGTTATCCACCTGCACCTCAAGTGTGCCGGCTTCCTTGAATTCCTTCAGCGCCTTTGTGGCCTTCACCACGGGTACGGGGCACTGATCGCCCACAGCATTGATCTTTACGTTTGCCATTTTTATTTCCTCCTATTTATTGCTTGACCGAGTCAAGTTTTTTCACAAAAATTTCCCGCGCGAACATTGCCGCGCCTATCGCGCCCGCGTAGCGCGCAAGCGGCGCGCTGATAACCTCCGTCCCAAGCTTTTGGCTCAGCATGTCTATAACAAATGGCGTTTCGCACAGCCCGCCCGTAAGGTATACCCTGCCGCCGGCGCCAAGCTGGCCCATCTGTCCCTTCACCTTCGTGGCAATGGATTCAACTATGCCGTATGCAATGTCCGCCTTGTCAGTCCCGCGGCCGATAAGGCTGACCACTTCCGATTCCGCAAACACGGTACACATGCTGGATATGCTTACATGGTTTTTACTCTCCCGCCCCAGTTCGCACATTTCGTTGAGCCCAACGCCCAGCACGCCCGCCATTATTTCAAGGAAGCGTCCGGTTCCGGCGGAGCATTTGTCGTTCATTATAAAGTTGCGCACGGTACCGCGCTCGGTTTCTATTATTTTCGTATCCTGCCCGCCTATGTCTATCAGCGTGAACGCATCGTCGTTAAAAAGATAGTACGCTCCCCTGCCGTGGCAGGAAATCTCTGTCACTTTTTTGTCCGCAAACGGAATGGCCTGCCTGCCGTAGCCCGTGGACACGATAAGCATATTCTCCCGCGCAAAGCCTTCCTTGGCAAGCCCGTCTATAAGCCCCTTCGCTGTTTCCACGCAGTTCCAGCCCGTTGACACAACTTTTTTATATGCAATGGCCCCGCCCTCGTCAAGCACGATAAGCTTTGTGCAGGTGGAGCCCATGTCTATACCCGTAAAATACATGGCTTCTCCCTTTCGCCGCAATTTTTACCCATATGCCGATATTATAGCAAACCTTTGCCGCATAAAACAGCAATCCCGGTCAAAATGAATAGTAAGCCGTTAGTATCTGTTTTTTAGATGATAGTTTATCGTTCATAATTCGCGAACTCATCCCTGTGCTGCATAAAAAATTCATACAGTGCGCGAATATTCGCCATGTCCGTCCAGTGCACGGGGTGCACTGGGAATGCATCCATATCATAAACCTTAGCCCCCTTGAGAGACAGCATGAACGGCGAATGGGAGGATATTATGAATTGGCAGTTATAGAACCGCGCCGCATTTTCAATATATTCCGCCAGCTTTTTCTGCGATTCGGTGCTCAGGCTGTTTTCAGGCTCGTCCACCAGATACAGGCTGTTTTCGTCTATCTTATCGGTAAAGAACAGCAGCGCGCTTTCGCCGTTTGAATGCGCGCGCACGTTATTCATAAGGCTGGAACGCACGTATGCGCTCTGCGTCATGCGGCGGCGCTTATTCTGCTGCACAAGCTCGGCATAGTCATCCATACTGCGCACGCGCAAGGGCTTTGCATCGGGCGAACGCTCCTTCAGCCATTCCGTGAAAAGCTCCTCCCGCCGTTCGTCTATGCCGTCGTTAAGGCTGCGTATGTTAAATATGAAGTCAAACACATCGTCGCTGGTTATTATTTCCGCGTTGAAATCCTCCCCCGCGCGCGGGTCAAGCGTAAAGCTGCACATATTAACATATTCTTCAAAGAACGCGCTGGAGTTATATGGCGACGTGCGCTTAGCCTCAAGCGCCTGCGCCATTATGTTTAGCGCCGTAGTCTTGCCCGATCCGTTGCCGCCGGAAAGTATAGTCACCGGTTCAAACTCAAGGCGCGTAAGCCCCTTCTGCGGGAATATCTCGAACGGATACGCCGTTGAATAGCAGGTGCGCTTTAGCGCGATAAAAAAGTCCTCCTCCCGTTCCTTGGGCAGGAACGAGAAATTTTTCAAATAAAGCATCGGCCTTCTCCTTATGCGGCAATAGATGAATATAGTATATCATGCTTCATATATATCAGGTATGGGTAGAATAAGGCTTAACACTGAAAAGATAACAAAGCTTGGGCTTATCGCGCTCGCAATATCGCTTTTTGTACTGATGCTGCGGGGCTGTGCCATAGCGCGCGGCGGATACGAAGGCGACAGCGATGCGCCTACGGCGGACGGCGATGGCGCAACCGTGAGCATATACAATGCCGACACGGACAAGGTGTATTCGCTGCCGCTTGAGGAATACGTTCTGCGCGTTACGGCGGCGGAAATGCCCGCAAGCTTTGCGGAGGAGGCGCTGAAGGCGCAGTCCGTTGCTGCGCGCACATATACCGCCCGAAAGATGGCCTCTCTCGGCGGCAAACCATGCGGCAAGGGCGGCGCGGACGTATGCACGGACAGCACCTGCTGCCAGGCGTACCGCACGCGGGAGGAGCTTTCCGAAAAATGGGGCAATTCAGCGGACATGTACTTCGATAAGCTGAGCGGCGCCGTATCCGCCACGCGCGGCGTTATATTGACATACAACGGTAAGCCCATAGAGGCGCTGTTTCACTCATCCTCCGGCGGCATGACGGAGGACGCAGCAAACGTTTTCGGCGGGGATGCGCCGTATCTTAAAAGCGTATCAAGCCCGGGCGAGGAGGGCTTTTCGCATTACAGCGCCACGGTATCCTTCACCCGCAAGCAGTTTGCAAACGCCGTGAACGCGGCGATAAAGGGCGCGGATATATCAAAGAATAAGCTTGAGGAGCAGGTGAAGATACTTTCAAAAAGCGAAAGCGGCCGCGTGACAAGGCTTCAGCTTGGCAGCAAAACCGTTACCGGGCGCGAGCTCAGGCAGGCATTGGGGCTGAACAGCACCGCGTTCACAATAGAGATATCGCCCGAGCGCGTTGTGGTATCCACCCGCGGCTACGGCCACGGCGTTGGCATGAGCCAATACGGCGCGGAGGCAATGGCGCAGCACGGCGCGGATTATAAAGAAATATTGCTGCATTATTATACCGGCGCAGAGATAGAGAGTATCGACTTGGGGAGAATAAAATGATACTATATATTTATGAACAGACTTTCCATAACGGCAGACGCTTCCCTTTGCGGCAGGACGGCGGAAAGCGTGATAACGCACGAGCTTATGGCGTCGGACACATATCTTAGGCGGTTAAAGACGCTGCCGCTCGGCATAAGCGTAAACGGTGCGCACGCGCGCAGCACATACAGGCTCGCCTTGGGCGATGTGCTCAGCATTCAGCTCAGCGACCCCGAAAAAGGCCGCCCGAAGGGCAAAGCGGCAAAGCTTAATATTTTATATGAAGATGAGTGGCTTGTTATTATAAACAAGTCTGCAGGCATGGCCGTGCATTCTTCCACCAAGGAACCGAACATGGACACGGTTGAGGATGCGCTCTACGCCTATCTTCCGCCGGACGAGCGTCCGCATCCGGTGAGCCGGCTTGACCGCGGCACGACCGGCGTTATGACCGTTGCCAAATGCGGCTATATGCACGCGCTGATGAAGCGCATTATGGAGCAGGGTCAATTTGAAAAGCGATACTTGGCCATACTTTCCCGCGTTCCGGAAAAAGCGGAGGGCATAATAGACGCGCCCATAGGCATGGCCGAAAATTCGCATTACAAGCGCGCCGTGCGCCCGGATGGTTCGCCCGCCGTGAGCGAATACCGCGTGCTGAGCACTTTCAACAGCATAGCCTTATGCGAGCTGCACCCGCGCTCGGGCCGCACGCACCAGCTGCGCGTACACATGGCGCATATCGGCTGCCCGCTCTTAGGCGACTGGCTGTACGGCGAAAGCTCTCCGCTCATCGCCCGCCCCGCGCTCCATGCCGAGCGCGTCGCCTTCACACACCCGCTTACGGGGGAATACATTTGCGTGCATGCGCCAATGCCAAAAGATATGAGTAAACTGCTTAACGCATAATGTAATTGATTATTTTTCGGTTATATCCGTAAAAACTTTTGGTTTATGCGCAGTTTTTCCAGTTCACCCGTAAAAACTTTCTGTTTTAGCGGTGTTTTTCGGCTCAATCCAGCCCAAACATCTTCTCCTCATAGTCCTTCACATAATATTTAATGTTCGTTCGGCCGCGCTTGATTATTGTATGGCCCTCCTGCTCAAGGCGCGCTTTCTGTGCCTCCGCGCCGCCGGGATACTTTTCGTTCAGTTCGCCGTTGGCCTTCAGCGTGCGCCAGTACGGCGTTTTATCATTCTGCCGCTGGTGGCTTGCCCATGCGGCTATGGATACGAATATGCCCGCGGTTATCGGCTCGGTAAAGTCTGCGCCGTTCTTCTTGGCAAAGTATTCCCTTATCGCGCCCACGGTAGTCAGCTTGCCGCGCGGCACGCGGCGCATCACGGCATCGTAATCCATAGGCGGCGCGAAATACATTCTGTTCCCGCCGTACTTGGCTATGCTCTTTTCATCCGTAATTAGCTGCACCTTGGGCATGTCCTTATTGTCGCGCAGCATGGCGTTAAAATCCTTCTTGTCCTCGTTTGCCATTCGTGTCACCTCCATGCGTTAAGAATATATGCTTTTTATGTTCAATGCAATGAGACGGTTTTGTTTTTATAAAATAAAAAACGGCTTTCGCCGTCCTCTATGCTCATGTTCTCAGCGTTGCCCTGAGCCTGTCCGGCTTGAGCAGCAGGTCAAGCCCTTCCTCCGCGCTGCGCACGAGCACGTCCGCATGGCTTATAAGCGCGGCGCACACGCCCTCGCCATCCATTACGGCTATGGCAAGCTCCGCAATATCGAACATCTTTATATCGTTGAATCCATTGCCTATGCAGGCCGCTTTGCCGCCCAAGGAGCGCACTATCTCCTCCTTGCAGTCGGCCGCGTTCGCCCGCGGAAATGTCATTATCTCCGCGCCCAGCCCTGCGCACTGCGCCCGCACGGTGCCGTATGTGTCCGCGGTAAGCACATATACCCGCGCCAGCTTGCTCAGCTCGCGTATCCGCTCCGTCGCGCCGGCGATAAGCTGCCCGTCCAGCGCTATTGTGCCGTTATAATCCAGCACAACATGCTCTATCTCTATCGTTTCTCTGCCCGGAATCTCTATTTTTATCATTGTGGCCTGCCTTATGTTCGCCCTTGTATACTTAGCAAAAGCGGCCGCCCACATGGACGGCCGTTACTAACGCTCTTCGCTTGGTTGATGTTTGTTATGTGTTTCCTTTAAGGTTTGCCTTAGTCCGCAACGTACGGCATAAGGGCGACCTGACGGGAACGCTTGATGGCAACGGCCAGCTCGCGCTGATGCTTTGCGCATACGCCGCTCATCCTGCGGGGCATTATCTTGCCGCGCTCGGTGGTGAACTTACGAAGGCGATTCACGTCCTTGTAATCTATATGTTCCACCTTGTCGGCGCAGAAGGCACAAACCTTACGGCGGCCCTTGCGGGGACGGGGCTTCATGGTCCTACGCTCTTCCATGATGAAGTATCTCCTTTCAAATCTTTAACGGCGGCTGCGGCTTAAAACGGCAGCGCGTCGTCGTCAATGTCAACAAATCCGTCGGGAGCCTGGGGTGCGGGCCTGTCGTTACGCGGTGCGTAATCGCCTGCGCCGGAAGCGTCCCTATCGCGCGGGGTGAGGAATTCCACATCCTCGGCGACTATCTCGGTCACATAACGCTTGGTACCGTCCTTAGCGTCGTAAGAGCGATTCTGAAGCTCGCCCACCACGCAGACCTTGCGGCCCTTGGCAAGATACCTGCCGCATATCTCCGCAAGCTGACGCCACACTATAACGTTAAAAAAGTCTGCCACGGTTTCGCCCGTAGTCTTGTCCTTAAAGCGGCGGTGCACGGCCAGGCTCAGCGTACAAACGTTGGTGCCGTTGGTGGTCTGCCGCATTTCGGGATCCTTGGTCAAATTACCTATAAGAATGACTTTGTTCATTGCGTTACGACCTTTCTTTTACAACCGGTTTTCAGCCGTTCTGACGAACGACGAGAAAACGGAGAATGCCTTCATCGTTGTTCAGGTTACGCTCAAGCTCCCTGGGGAGTTCGCTCGCAGCCGCAAACGTAGTCAGCACGTAATAGCCTTCGGTCTTGTAGTTGATGGGATAAGCCAGACGGCGGCGTCCCCATTCGTCTACCTTCTCGATTTCACCGCCGTTGGCAGTGATTATGCCGGTATACTTTTCGATTATGCCCTTTACGGCCTCATCCTCAAGCTCCGGCGTGATGACATACATGGCTTCGTACTTATTCACGCTTTTCACCTCCTTATGGTCTTATGGCGCCGCACTTACGCGGCGCAAGAAGCACGTTAGCAACATATTATAACATGCAAGAAATAAAGATACAACCCCGTTTTTGACCAAAATACAATGATTTTCTGCCGCAGCGCATCAAAAAAAGTTCCCTTTCGGCCAAATTAGCCCTTGCGCCGCCGCGCACTATGCGTTACCATTCAGCTATGGACGCTTATGCGTTTATAATACAGCAAAGAAATCAGGTATTCAATAGATGGATGATTTTATAATGAAGCTTTCTCAGCTCGTGGGGGGCAATCTTTGGCTTGCGCCGCTCATTGCGCTGCTTGCGGGACTGCTGACCAGCCTTACTCCCTGCTCCCTTTCAACAATTCCGCTGATACTCGGCTGCGTGGGCGGGCTTAACGAGCACGAGCCGAAGAAGGCGTTCCGCCTTTCTTTGACGTTCGCGTTCGGCTCCATGATAACTTTCACGACGCTGGGGTTCGCGGCGTCGCTGCTCGGCAATCTTCTCAACGGGCTTGGAGTATGGCTGCACCTGGGGCTTGCGCTGCTGCTCATTGCCATGGCGCTGCAAATGTTCGGCGTGTTTGAACTGGTACCCGAAGCCACCATAAAGGCAAAGCCGAACAAGGGCTATCGTGCAACGTTCATGGCGGGGCTGCTTGCGGGCGCGTTTTCGTCGCACTGCACAACGCCCGTGCTTATTGCCATGCTTGCAATCGTTGCCAACCGAGCCAGCATGCTTTACGGCGTGCTGCTGCTCATAATCTTCTCCGTGGGCCACGGCGTGCTTTCCGTTGTCGCAGGCACGAGCGCGGGCTTCGTAAACCGGCTCATGGATTCCCCGCGCTACATAAAGGCGGAAAAAATAGTGCGCATAGTGCTCGGCATAATAATACTGCTTGCCGCGGCGTATCTTCTTTCCGAAGTTATAAGCGAGGCGTTCCTGCATACGGAGCATGTGCATTGAGAACATTTTGACATTGTGCACAGAATATGCTAAAATGAATATAAGGCATTAAGCATCGCAACGGCAACACTATCTGTTTGGAACAGCAAAAGTAACTTTTCACAGGAGGTTTCTATGATGAATTACTCAGGACCCGACAAGAAAAATTCTGGCAGCAGTTTTGACAATCAGGACTTTGGCATTTACGGCAGAGGGTATGAAGGCTACGCCCACTATATGCAGGCCGTAAAAGAAAGCGGCAGCAGCATCAGCGATGATTTTCCTTTTGATGACGACCTGCTCGATTACGACGATGACGAAGTATTTGACTTAGACGATGATGGCGTATTGCTTGATTCCGACGGTGATCCTATTTACTATTAAGCAAAACACATAATATGTTCGGCAAAAAGGCTTCCCCATGAAGCCTTTTTTGCTTTTCTTAAAAGTACACGGAAATTTTACAGCATTGCGGCTGTACATATCGGCGGTTTTGAATTAGAATAAAATAGATATGTTGTACCCACGGAGGATGTATGGATAAACCGTATTTTATTGTGAACCCCGTTTCCGGCTCCGGCCTTGCGGCGCAGAAGTTTAAGGAGGTTTCAAAGCTGCTTGAAGCCAAGGGCGTGGATTTCTCCTTCGACTATACCGCGGCTCCGCGCCACGCTACCGAGCTTGCAAGAGCCGCCGTAGCGCGTGGGCAAAAGCTTATAGCCGCCGTTGGCGGGGACGGAACGGTAAACGAGGTTGCCGCCGCAACCATAGGCACGGATGCCGTGCTTACCGTATTGCCGTTCGGCACGGGCAACGATTTTACAAAGGTGATGGGCTTTGCAAAGGACGTTGAAGGCGCGGCGGACACAATACTTAACGGCACTGTAAAAAATGCCGACGCGGCAGAGGTGAACGGCCGGCCGTTCATAAACGTGGCGGGGCTTGGGTTCGATGTGGCCGTGCTGAAAGCAACAGAAAAGTTCAAGAATAAATACAACGGCATGCTCCCATATATGCTGGGCATAATCGATACGCTTTCGCACCTTAAAACAATGCCGCTCACAATAGAGCACGACGGCGTTACCGAAAAGTGCGATTCAATAATAATGAGCGTTGGCAACGGGCAATACATCGGCGGCGGCATGCGCGCCGTGCCCATGGCGGATCCGTTCGACGGCGTGCTTGACATTTGCTACGTTGAACGGGTGAGCATATTCAAATTCATATGCCTGCTGCCGAAGTTCATAAAAGGCAAGCATATAAAGCATAAGGACATCGTGCACCATATCCGCACGGCGGAAATAAAGGTGAGCTGCCCCGAAGCATGCGCATTGCAGCTGGACGGAGAGGTGGACATGACCACGCCCGCCGTTTTCCGCGCGCTGCCGGGGGCGCTGAAGGTGCTGCTGCCTGCTGACGCAAAATAAGGAGTCTTACATGGATAGGCTTTATTTCATTGTTAATCCGGTTTCGGGTTCAGGCGAGGGTATGCGCCGTTTCTCTCTTGTGCGCGGGATACTTGAAAAGCGGGGCGTAGAGTACGGCTTCTGCTTCAGCGAATATCCGGGCCACGCCGTAAAGCTTGCCAAGGCCGCCATAGATGCGGGCGAAACGCGCCTTGTGGCCGTTGGCGGGGACGGAACGCTTAACGAAGTGGCAAGCGTTGTTAAGGACTATACCGGCATAAAGCTTGGCGTGCTGCCGTTCGGCACGGGCAACGACTTTGCGCGCGGCATAGGCCTGCCGGAGGATGACGAAGGGCTTGTGAACGTGCTCACGGGCGGCAAAAGTCGCTTGATCGACGCCGGAATGGCCGGGGACGGCTTTTTCATAAACGTGGCCGGCTTTGGCTTTGACGTTGACGTGGTGCGCTATACCGAAAAATATAAGCGCAGACTGAACGGAATGCTTCCGTATATGCTTGGCATACTGCAATCGCTTATCTATCTTTCCCGCACGGAAGCCGAAATAGTTACCGACAGCGGCGAAACATTTAACGTAACGGTAACGCTGCTTTCTGCCTGCAACGGCACCCGCTTTGCCGGGGGCATAAACCTTGCCCCGCTTGCCGATTACAGCGACGGATTGATGGACATATGCATACTGAAGAAAATATCGCGGCTGCGCTTTTTATATCTTCTGCCCAAATATATGAAGGGCAAGCATTTGAAATATAAGAATGAATTTTTGTATTTCAAGGCAAAAAGCGTGAAGGTAAAAACCCTTACCCATTCCCTGATGGAATGCGATGGCGAAATAAAGGGCGAAACGCCCGCCGAGTTCAGGGTGCTCAGCGGGGCGATAGATTTTATGATTGGTGAATAATGGCAAGACGACGGCTGAAAAGCGCCGATAAGGCGTTCACAATAAAAAGACTGCTTATAATTCTGCTGGGCATTGCGCTGATAGTCGGCGGATTCTTCGGCGTCAGGGCGTTTTTAAGCTCCCGAGCGTCCTTTGGCATGGAAAGCGCGCTGCCGTTTTATTCGGAAGCGCCATATGCTTATTCAAACGGCATTTTCTACTATGCCGACGGGGATAAGCTTATCCGTTACGATACAAAAAATCCCGAAGGCGCAACAAGCATGAGCCTTGGCACGAGCGACGTTTCCATAACCGCGGGCGGCGGCACGGCGGCGCTTTATTCTGTGAACGCGGTGCAGATAATAGGCGCGGATGATTTTATAGACGTAGGCGGGCAGATAATGTCCCTGCGCTGCGCGGCGAACCATATTGCCGTGCTCAGGATAGATCCCGCGGGCACGGGCGCTGTGCTCGTGTATAACAAAAGCGGAGAATTGGTCGACATCATTGAGCAGAAGGACGACATTATAATCGACTGCGGCTTTTATGATTCTTCCGAGGGCGACCTTATGTGGCTGCTCACGCTTTCAACCTCCGCCGATACGCCGGTAACAACGCTGACCACATACAGCTACGCCGCGCAGGGCGGCGAAAGCGTTGCCACGATGTCCGGCGTTATAAGCATAAGCTCTCAGCTTGTGGACAGGGTGGTTTTCACAAAAAGCAGCATATTCATTTCCGGCACGGAGCAGCTTATCCGCTGCGATGCGGGCATAAGCGGCGAAAGCTGGCGGCTGCTGACATACGGCTATAAGCTTTGCGATTATTCAACCGCGCTTACACGGCCGCTGTTCCTGTTCGTTCCCCGCGGGGAAGGCGCAATGAGCGAAGTGAAGCTATATAGCGTTGACGAGGCCGCGCAGAGCAGCGCCGCAGCGCGCACGGTGCAGCTGAGCGAAGGCGTGCATACCGTAATGGCGTGCAACGGCAAAATGGTGGCGTTCTCGAATACCGATATGTATATCTATACCGCCGCGGGCAAACTGAGCAGAACATACGCGCTTGATTTTGCCTGCGTGGGAGCGACTAAGCTCAGCGAAACGGAAGCGCTGTGCGAAAGCGCGGATGGCTCGCTTAGGCTTATAAAGCTTAAATAACATAAACTTACGCCATATCAATGGCAAAAAGGAGGGAGACGAAGTGAATCTATTGGATATTGCGGTGCTGGCGGTGCTGGTGCTGTTCGTGCTGCATGGCATATACCGTGGCTTTTTGCCCACGCTTTTGTCCATAGGCGCATATATACTGGCGTGGCTGGTGGCAATAGTGCTGCTGCCCGTCGGCTCCAACGCCATCCGTTCCAACGAAAAGCTGTTCAACACAATGCTTTATTATACCGAAGGCAGCGAGTATGTGGGCAACGTTGAGCTTTCAAAAAAGAACATAAACGAAATAAGCACCGATACGCTCAACGATGTTTTTTCCAATGCGGATCTTCCCTATCCCGTTGCCAAGAACATTGCGGACAACATTGCCAAGGAGCAGTTTGCGGACAGCGGAATAGTTACCTTGGGCGATTATTTCAACCAAACCATAGTATCGCTGTTCATAAACATACTGGTATTTCTTTTGCTTTTTGCATTGATGCGCATAGTGCTTGCGTTTATAATAAACGGCATCGATTACGCATGGACGCTGCCGCAGCTGAGGATGGCGGATAGGGCCATAGCCGGCGGGCTCGGGCTTGTGCGCGGCATACTGGCGGTATTTCTGCTTTTCATGCTGCTGCCGCTTGTGCTCATAGTGCTTCAGGGCAAGTTCAAGTTCATTACTGACATAGTGAACAGCTCCATAACTGCCAAATTCTTCTATAAATCCAATTTCCTGCTGGGCATGATGCCCGGCTGCTGAGGAGGTAACAATATGTATCTTGCCGACAGTTGGCTTGATTATGAAATAATTGACGCGGGCGGCGGCGAAAAGCTGGAACGCTGGGGCGATGTTACGCTGCTTAGGCCCGATCCGCAGGCAGTTTGGCCCATGGGCCGCGGCAACGCCAAGCCGGATGCGCACTATATCCGCTCATCTTCCGGCGGCGGACATTGGGAATACAATGCTTCCCTTGCCGAATCCTGGACGATACGCTGGCGAGAGCTTACCTTCCTTGTGCGGCCCACGGGCTTTAAGCACACCGGCCTTTTCCCCGAACAGGCGGTCAACTGGGCATGGATGCAGGACATAATAAGAAACGCGAAGCTTAAAAGCGGCGAAAAGCCCCGCGTGCTAAACCTTTTTGCATATACCGGCGGCGCAACGTGCGCACTGGCAAGCGCGGGCGCGGAGGTGGTTCATGTGGACGCGGCGAAGGGCATGGTTGCCTGGGCAAAGGATAACCTTAACCAAAGCGGCCTTGGCGATAGGCCAGTGCGCTTCATAGTGGACGACGTTATGAAGTTTGTGCTGCGCGAACAGCGCCGCGGCAGAACATACCACGGCATACTTATGGACCCGCCCAGCTACGGCCGCGGGCCTAACGGCGAAATGTGGAAAATAGAAGAAGGGCTTTATCCCCTGCTTGCCGAATGCGTAAAGCTGATGGATGACGAAGCGCTGTTCTTCCTTATCAATTCGTATACCACCGGCCTTGCGCCTACGGTGCTTTCAAACGCGCTGAAGGTCGCCATGGGGCGCGGCAATATAGAGGCGGGCGAGGTCGGCCTGCCCATAACGCGCGGCGGTCAGGGGCTTGTGCTGCCCTGCGGCGCAAGCGGAAGATGGACAAAATAATTTTATAATAAACCAAGGAGAGAGAATAATGCATTACACTTTTTATCCCCAGGGAGTATGCTCCAGAAAGATAGAGCTGGATATTGAAAACGGCCGCGTGCACAACATTCATTATCTTGGCGGCTGCAACGGCAATCTTAAAGCGCTCGGCGCGCTGGCGGAGGGCATGACGGTTGAGGAAGTTATACAGCGGCTTGACGGCATACATTGCGGCGAAAGGAGCACCTCCTGTTCCGATCAGCTTGCCCGCAACCTGAAGCAGGTACTTGCCGAGGCCAAGTGAGCCTGACCCCGCGCAAAATATATTCCGTATACTTCAGCCCCACGGGAAGCAGTAGGCTTGCCGCGCACTCCGTTGCATATGCGCTAAGAAGCGAGCTTGATGCGGACGCAGAGGACATAGACCTTACCCCGCCCGCCGCGCGCGGCGCTCAATACCGTTTTACCGATGCCGACACGGTGGTCATAGCCATGCCCGTATACGCAGGCAGGCTGCCGAACAAAATTGCGCCGGACATAGCGCGCTGCCTTCACGGCGGCGGCAGCACAAAGCTGATTGCCCTATGTACTTACGGCAAGCGCAGCGCTGGGGACGCGGAGCGGGAGCTGCTGCTCATTGCGTCGCAAAACGGCTTTATGCCCATTGCCGCGCGCAACATAGTGTGCGAGCATGCGTTTTCCGCTAAAATTGCGCATGGCAGGCCGAACGCGGCGGACTTGGCGCAGCTTGCTTCATTCGGCGCGGATATCGCGTGGCGCATAGCGTCTGATACGGTATCTCCCCTGCCGTTTGACGCGGATACGCCGCTTGCGCCGTATTACACCCCGCTGAAGGAGAACGGCACGAGCGCGCATTTTTTGAAGGCTAAGCCCGTAACGGATGCCTCCCGCTGCACGCGCTGCGGCATATGCGCCTCCGTTTGCCCCATGGGCAGCATTGCGGCGGGCGAGCCTTACAGCACAGCAGGCATATGCATAAAGTGCCAGGCCTGCATAAAAGCCTGCCCCGCACGGGCAAGGCGCTTTTTGGACGGGGACTTTCTTTCGCACGTAAAAATGCTTGAAAACACGTTAGGAGATTAAGGCTATGAGAATATGGGCCGCAACGCGGGACATGGACAAAATAATAAAAGAAGTGGTTATGGATTTCCCCGCGGCGCACAGCGAAGACGAATGGAACGCGGTGCTTGGCGATATTTGCCACGAGCTTGACCTTTCGCGGCCGGTGCTGCTGAAAAAGCACCTGAACGAACTGAACACATTCCGTCACACGGCGTTTTTACCAAGCGACTTTATGGAAGGCGTGGATTTTTCCAAATTCACGCTTCAGCTTTTCCCGGAAAAGAAGAAAAAGTAATTTTTGCCCGAAATTTTCCATGGAACGCTTTTACTTAAATATACCCGCCGCTTTATGCAAAAGCTAACGGCAGAAAATAAAGAAGAAGGAGTGTTTTTATGGATACGTTATCATTGATGCTCATGATAATCGGCGCGATAAACTGGGGCCTGGTCGGCATATTCCAGTTCGATCTGGTTGCGGCCATATGCGGCAGCAACGCTTCGGTAGTGGCGCGCATCATATACACGCTGGTCGGTCTTGCGGGCATATGGGGCATTGCGCTGCTGTGCCGGCGCGACGGCAACAGGCACGAATAAGGCTGTAAAAAAGCTATTGCTGAAAGGGACGGCTCACGCCGTTCTTTTTTTCGCCCTTTTGTCACGTTCCATCGGTTGACAGGTACAGTTTAATGGAATAAACTGTACAGGTCAAGGGCAAAAGCCCAATTTTTCGGAGGCGTAAAATGAACGAACTGCTTTCCCCCACCGCCCGCACATGGGCGGAAATAGACATGGCCGCGCTGAAGCACAATTATGAAATCGCGCGCGCCACGGGCAAAAAGGTAATGTGTGTTATAAAGGCCGATGCTTACGGTCACGGCGCTGTGCGCTGCGGGCGCTATCTTGAAAAGTGCGGCGCGGACGCATTCGCGGTGGCCTGCCTGAGCGAAGCGCTGGAGCTCCGTCAGGGCGGCATAACAAAGACCATACTCATACTGGGCTATACTTCCCACGAATACGCAAAGGTGCTTGCCGATAACGACATCACCCAAACCCTTGTGGACGAGAGCCACGCCCTTGAGCTGAACGAGGCCGCAAAGGCCGCAAACGTTACCGTTAAGGGCCACATAAAGCTTGATACCGGCATGAGCCGCGCCGGCCTTTTTGCGCAGGGACACGACGCCGCCATGAAGGCCGCCGAAGCTGCCGAGCGCATGAGCAAGCTTTCAAACGTTAAGGTAACGGGCATGTACACGCACTTCTGCGTTGCCGATACTCCCGATCAGGATGAGTTCACGGCATGGCAGCTTGAAAACTACAAAACCGTTATGAACTACCTTATCGAAAAGGGTCTAAGGCCCGAAACCTGCCACACCAGCAACTCCGCCGGCATACTCTATCATCCCGAAACGCAGATAGACATGGTGCGCGAGGGCGTTATACTTTACGGCATGTATCCTGACAGCATGCCCCAGTACGGCCCGCTCAAGCCCGTTATGACGCTCAAGAGCCACGTTTCCCAGGTGCGCGATTTTCCCGCCGGCGCGACTGTGAGCTACGGCCGCACCTTCAAGGGGGACAAGCCCTTCACCACAGCCGTTGTACTGGCAGGCTATGCGGATGGTTACCCACGCCGCCTTTCCAACAACACCACCGTTACCATAAACGGCGTGCGTTATCCGCAGGCGGGGCGCATATGCATGGATATGTGCATGGTGCTTGCGGATAAGGATAAGGTCAAGCGCGGCGATGAAGTGACCCTCATCGGCGGCAACTCCATTTCATGGGAAGATGCCGCGCAGAAGGTTGGCACGATAAACTATGAACTCACCTGCCTTGTTACCAACCGCGTACCCAGAGTGTACATAAACGAGGACTAATAAAGCAATTTCACCAGAAAGGAGGCGGCGCAGATGTGGTTATGGATATTGCTTATAACAGCCCTTATTGCGGCCGCCTTCATATTCACGGTATCGTGGATGCTTGTGAAGCTTGTCATCACGCCCGAGCGTTCTTCGCTTGAAGAGGTTGAGCAGCTTGAAATAGAGCGCGGCAACTTTGCCCCGGGCGAAATGGCCGCAATGCTTCCCGATGAGGAGGGCAGCATTATCGCGCGCGACGGCGTGCGGCTGGATTACTGCTGGTACAGGGCGGCTGAGCCTACCGATAAGGTGTGCATACTGGCGCACGGTTTTTGGGTGCGGCGCGAATCGGAATTGAAATACGCCCGAATATATATGCAGCGCGGCTATGACGTTCTGCTTTATCATCAGCGCAACAGCGGCACGTCCGAAGGCAAATACTGCACAATGGGCTATCTTGAGCGGCACGATCTGGCCGCGCTTGTTGCCCTTGCCCGCCGCGATAAAGGCTACCCCGAAAAGCCGTGTACCGTTGGCGTGCATGGGGATTCCATGGGCGGCGCAACGGTGCTTTTGTGCGGCCTTGGGGAAAATCCGCCGGATTTTGTGGTTGCGGACTGCCCGTTTGCCACTCTGCACGATCAGCTCATGTATAACGTTGGCTCCATGAAGCATTTGCCCTCGTGGCCGTTTGAAGGCCCTGCGGAGTGGATACTGCGCGCGCGGGCGGGCTTTGGATATTCCGATGTATCGCCGCTTGATGAACTCAAACGCGCAAACGGTGCGCCTGAGCTTCCGGTGCTGTTCATACACGGCACGGCGGATAGGCTGATACCGTATGATAATACGCTAAGGCTTTATGACGCTAAGCGCAGCAAAAAGGCGCTTTACATCTGCCCCGGCACGGGCCATGTGCGCAGTATAAGCACGGACCGCGAAAAGTATTACGCCGTGGTCAACGAATTTCTTGATAAATATGGTTTTTAAGCCCCTGCGGCGCAAAACCACGCATTTTATAATAAAACGTTAAGGAGAAACACCGATGAAAAAACTGTTTATCAGCGCGGATATAGAAGGTACCGCGGGCATAGTTAACTGGAACGAGACAGAGCGCTCCGTTCCGCATGATTATGACTATTTTGCCAACCAAATGACCCGCGAGGTCGCCGCCGCCTGCGAAGGCGCGCATGACGCGGGCGTGGAAGAAATAGTGGTTAAGGATGCGCATGACAGCGCACGCAATCTGAACCCCGCGAAGCTGCCTGAATACACCCGCGTATATCGCGGCTGGGCACGCCATCCGTATTCCATGATGTTCGGCCTTGACGAAACGTTTGACGGCGTGGTTTTCACCGGATACCACAGCGCCGCGCAGATGCCGGGCAATCCGCTTTCCCACACCATGAATACCCAGAACAACTTCGTTAAGGTGAACGGCATGCTTGCGCCTGAGCTTATGCTCAATTCCCTCATCGCAAGCTCCCTCGGCGTGCCCGTATACTGCGTATGCGGCGACCGCGGGCTGTGCGAATGGATGAACGAGATAAACCCGAACATTGCCACCGTTCCCATAAACGAAGGCATCGGCGCAGGCGCGCTTACGCTGCATCCTGACGTAGCCGTCCGCCGCATCCGCGAAACCGTGTCCGCCGCCATCGCCACCAAGAAGAAAGAGGACTGCATGTTCCCCATGAGCGACAAATATCACCTTGAAATAAACTTCAAGGAGCATTTCAAGGCCTACGAAGGCGGCTTCTACCCCGGCGCAAAGCAGACCGGCTCCCGCACGATAGAGTTCGAGTGCACCGATTGGCTCGATGCAATGCGCTTCCTTCACTTTGTGCTGTGATGAAAGTCTAAATCCCGATTAAAAAAACAGCCCCGCCCGTCCGCAAAAGACAGGTGGGGCTTATAAATGCTAATCCTTCAATGCCGTTATCGGCACAACATATACGCCGTCCGGTCGTTGGTATGCCGCGCCTGTGGCCCACTATGCACTTGTTGCGCAGCCATTATTGTCAAGGCGATCAAAAATACTTTGTCCTTCAGCAGCCGTGAAAAATTCGCCCGAATAAGCTTAATCATTGCGCACCCCCTATCAGGTTCATATAGAAGCTTTCAAGGCTTTCGTCCCTCTCCTTCATGCTGAACACAGTGCAATTTTCCTTAGCCGCTCTCTCTATAAGTTCAGTCGCCTGCACGTCCGCAAAAATATCCGCCGCGGTGTCGCTTGCTATGCTGTATTCAACGCCCATTTTGTCCAGCACGCGTGCAATGGCCTTGGTATCGGATACTTCTATGCGCCCGCTCAAGCACCTCCTGCTCCATGTTGCCTATGGCAATGTCATCATCTATTATAAGAATAGTCCTCATACGTCCTCCGTTCCCCTTTATGGCTCACAAAAGCCTTTCCCAGCGCACGTTTTCCCACGACGATGTATCGAACGTGCTGCGTATGGCGCGGCACATAAGCTCCAGCTTTTTGCGTATCGCCGGCGATTGTATAAGCAGCTCCGCTTCGTCGTCATGCGTCATGAAGTATTCCATTATGCGGGCGCGGTCCTCTTTTTCGTCCACGCACGCATAGCTGTCCACAAAGTATACATTAGCTATGTTTCCGCTGTACAGCGTCCATTCATGCGCGTCGTTTACAAGCGTTGCGTCCCAGTAATATTCAAAGCCTTCGGGGTTGAGCGCGTTCCATTAGTCCGGCAATATGGCGGAATAATCCTTGGTAAGTATATGATTCTCGGTCGCGTGCCATATTTCGTGGCAAATAATGCTGTCCATGCCTTCGCCCGTGCGCACGTCCAGCGCAATGTTCTGCCATATGCCGTTTTCATATGTGCAGCCTATTGCGCCGTAATTGCTTTCGATTTGCTCAATGAGCAGTATGCGCACGCCGCCTTCGCCCATGCCGTTCTTAAACTGAGCAAAGAATCCTTCCGGATAAAGCGAAAGGCTCCTTTTCAGCGCGCCAAGCGCAGCGTTTACGGCGCTTAGTTCCTCGCTTTGCCCCATTGTATCAGTCAATGTTATTGCATGGTCGCAAAGGGCTGCGGTCTCACGGCACTGCACGGAAAGCAGTATCCGTACGCCGTACTCCGCTTCAAGCTCGTCCGCATACTGCCGCGCCTGCTGCAGGCTTTCGGCAACACCTGCGCCCGGGGTAAGCCCGTATCCGTTCAGCGCGAAGTACGCGCCCGCTATGAACACGCCAAGCTGGGCAAATATGGCGGTTATTGCGCCTATCATGCCGACTATCGTCACTATATGTTCCCGCCCGAACTTTTCCTTTTCAAGCGCGCGGTTGCTGCGGGCAAAAAGCTCAAATATCTCCTTCTCCGCCTTAAAGCTTTTCACCACGGAAAAGCCGGCAAGGCAATCGCTGAGGGCAGCGGTAAAGTCGCGGTTGCAGTCGGACACTCTGCGTTCGGCGGCCTCCAACCTGCCGCCCGTAAGTAAGGACGCTATGAACGGCAGCACCGTAAGCGCGGCGGCTATTGCCGTCATAAGGGGTGAATAGAAAAGCATCATTATAAACGCACCGAAAAACGTGACCGCCTTTGTTATAAGCGAAAGCTGCTGGGTAAGGTAGTTCGCCTCCACGCTGGCGGCATCGTTAGTCAATGCGGAAATATACGCCGCCGTGCTTTCATCGCGGAAGGAGGATATGTTTTTGTTTATAAGCGTTCGGAAAGCAAGGTCCTTATATTGGCGCATGGCGCGGGCAAGATAGCGTGGCTTTGCTTTATCCGCGCCACGCTTGCCGCAAGGCGGTTATCCTTCATTTCGTACCCCAGCAATACGTCCACCGACGTATCGAAAAAGTCCGCCAGCTCCATCAGCATGCTCAGCTCCGGCTGCGAAAGCTTTGCTTCCCATTTATATACAGCCCCTGTTGTAACGCCCAGCACCTCCGCCAGCTGCTCCTGCGTAAGCAAGCGCTGCTTGCGGAACGCGCGTATGTTTTCTGCCAGTTTGTTGGTCATTCTTCCGCTCTCCCTGTTGTTTTCGCTTACATTGTATCATCCATTCAACCAAAGCAGAACCCACCATGCATACTGCTTGGATTTTTATTTTTATACCATTGGTATGTGTTCGGGCGAGCCGAGCGAATATTCTCCGGGCAAAGCCGTAAACTTTTCTGCAAAAACCGACTTTTTGCGACAAAAGATGAAACGTTCATTGCAAATACTTATATTTATGATAGAATTAAAAAGGGCAGGTTCTTGGGGCATTGTGATCGGCAGACAAAGTTGGGGCATTTAGACAATCAAATATACGAAAGGTTCAAATCATGAAAAGCATACGAACATGTGCAGCAATATAGCATGGATATGCAAACCGTATAAGAAATACGGGCTCTACCTTTTACTTTCCATTGTTATTATGGGTCTTTATTCTCCCATTGACGATTTTTTCTATGTATACACTCCGGAAATAATTCTCAAACTGCTTACGGATGGGAAGCCTTTCCATATCGTCGTTGCTATTGTAGCATTGCTCACATTTGCTGCATTTCTGAATAGTGCTATTCTCAAGCTTGCGCGGGCATATTTTGCAAAACAGCGGACTTCTATCAGTCTTCAGGCCAATCGTGAGATTTATGAAAAAGCCGTGCATGTTGATTATAAGTATATCGACGATCCTAAATATTACGATAACTTCGCATGGGCCGTGGAAGAATACTCGACCCAGCTTTAAGACGCACGTAAGTTTCTCATCGATTTCGCGCAATGCATGCTGAGCATAATCCTGTTGGGTACTCTTATTGCAACGCTTGGTCCGTGGATATTATTGGCCGAAGTTATTCAGATGCTTCTACACGTTGTTGTCAACAAGTATATGAACTCCATTTCGATTAAGTACAAAGAGGACGTAGTACCGCTCGACAGGCGGCTGGGCTATTTCCACAGGCTTTTCTATTTGAAAGAGTACGCCGCCGATATGAAGTCCACAATACTCGGAAAAGTTGCGGGAGAGTCATATGATAATTGCGGCGAACAGAAATTGAATTTGCGGACAAAATATGTATGGAAAATTGAGCTGCTGAATATTCTTCACGAGGCCATTCTGTGCGTCACCGAGATAATCATCACAATCTATATTATAAAAAACATTATCAACGGCAACATACCGGAAGCCGCGACATACATTACACTGATGCTGTCATTTTACCGGTTGGATTCAAAAATTGACACAATGACGTATCTGCTCAAGGATGCAAATATTCTTTCCATGAACGTGGAAAGAATAAGGGAATTCTTCAAGCTTGAATCTAAAATTAAGAACGACGTCGGTCCGGATAAGGTTCAGCCCGAAAACGGATGTTTCTCGGTTGGATTAAAAGATGTCGGCTTTTCCTACGATAATTCGGATTTCTCGTTATCTAATTTGAATCTGTCTATTCAGCCGGGCGAAAAGATTGCGATAGTAGGTGAAAACGGCGCGGGAAATTCCACCTTTATGAAACTGCTGCTAAGGCTTTATGATGTTGACAGCGGAACAATATATATAAACGGCAGCCCCATAAAAAAGGATTATGATGTCCGCCGGATGCGCAGCCGTATCGGCGTTGCGTTTCAGAATACGAATATATACGCAATGAGCTTTGCCGATAACATCTCGCTGTATCATCCCGTAACCGCCGAAAAGATGCGCGAGACGGCAAAGCAACTTGGGCTTGACGATGTTCTAAAAAAGAACTGCGCGGATTATGACGCCCAGCTAACGCGCGAGTTTTTCGAGGATGGCATCCTTCTTTCCGGCGGCGAAGCGCAGAAGGTAGGATTATCCAGGGTAATGTCAGGGGACTTCAGCCTGCTTTTGCTTGACGAACCCTCCTCCGCCCTTGACCCGCTGGCAGAGTACAAGCTGAGCGAAGCGATCCTCAGCGCTGCCAATCAGACGACTACCATCATGGTTTCGCACAGGCTGTCCAGCGTAAGGGATGCGGACAGGATCATCGTAATGGACCACGGCCAAATCTGCGAAAGCGGAACCCACAGCGCGCTGATGCAGGCCAAGGGAAAGTATTATGAAATGTTCACAAAGCAGGCGGAGAACTATGTGAAGCGGTAGGCATCGCCACTGGTCAGCACATGCGGCAAGTGTGCTGATCGGGTTAGTATTAGCTAAATCGGAGATGCAGTTATGGGACGCAAAAAGGCAAAGAACAGGGTAAGCAAATTCAAATACTATAGTGTCATAGTTTCTCGGATAATCGAAATGATTTTTGTTTTTACTATGTTTATAGTTGTGCCATGCATTGCTGCCAACAGAACGTACGAAGATCTAACCGATGCGGTAATTACAATTGATAGAATAAAGTATATATCCGGAACCCGCACTTAGCGCTCTCGTTGGAGCTTTTCACCAAGGGCAGCCTTAACGCTTTCGCCTATCCTACCAATGTGAACACTCAATGCCGCATTCTGGTATATGACATTCTCGACCTTGGGGAGCAACTCAAGACAATGGGTCTGCTTGTTATAACGGATGCGATTCTCAACCGCGTAACTGAGAACTGGAGGGCGGGCCGCCGCACCCATGTGTATCTCGATGAGTTCCATGTTGTATATGAGAACCCATACAGCAGTATGTTTTTCACCTCCGCCTGGCGCAGGTTCCGCAAGCGCAACGCCTTCCCCACGGGCATTACCCAAAACGTGGAATATTTGCTGGACAACACCTCCGCGCGAAGCATGCTCTCCAACTCCGAGTTCATAGTCATGCACAACCAAGCCGCAAGCGACAGGGAGAAGCTTGCAGCGCTGTTCAACATATCCGAACAGCAAATGAGCTACATCACCAATGCAGAAGCCGGCCACGGCCTGATGAAGATAGGCAATGCCCTCGTGCCTTTCGTCAACCGCTTCCCCAAGAATACTGAGCTTTATAGGCGAATGACAACGAAGCCTAATGAAAAGTTTGAATAATGAGCCGACCAAGTCCTTCTTACTTACTCCATTGAAATGTTATCGGGTTTATTTGTAAACTTTTCAATTAGGCTGTTTGTTTTTCTCACACGTTGGAGTATAATATCCATTGAAAAGTAGCATGATAACACCAGCAAGTTTTCAACGGAGGTCGGGCTATGGAAATAAAACGAGATCGCTATTTGAAGAAAATCATCTCCTTTATGTGGGATGGTCAAGTAAAGGTGATCACCGGCATTCGCAGATGTGGCAAGTCCTATCTGCTTCGCAATCTGTTCAAGAGCTACCTTCTTGGCGAGGGCGTTGCAGAAGACCACATTCTGTCCTTTGAGCTGGATTTGACCCGTGATATTCGCTATCGCAATCCTCTGGAGCTTGCGGCTCATGTCCGTGAGATCGTAGAACACAGCGCAGACCAATATTATCTCTTTGTAGATGAGATTCAGATGTCCGATGAAGTTCCAAACCCCTACAATCCGGACGGCAAGAAGATTACCTTCTACGATGCGCTCAATGATTTGAAGTCATTGTCCAACTTGGACATTTATGTGACCGGCAGCAACTCTAAAATGCTGTCCTCTGACATACTGACTGAGTTTCGGGGACGAAGCGATGAGATTCGTGTGCATCCGCTTTCCTTTGCCGAATACTACTCGGCTGTCGGCGGTGATAAGCAGGACGCTTTTGACGAGTTCGCTTTCTACGGCGGTATGCCGCTGATCCTGTCCCGTCCCACAGATGCCGCGAAGATGGCTTATCTGAAATCGCTGTTTTCCGAGGTTTATCTGAAGGACATTGTTGAACGGAAGAAGATCAAGCGTGAGGATGTACTGTCTGCGATTCTTGATCTGCTGTGTTCGTCTATCGGCTCTCTGACCAATCCGACGAAGGTTGCAGCCACCATCAATACCGTGCAGAAGCGCAGCGGTGAGAACGTCGTTGCCTTGAACACCGTGAAAGCCTATATGGATCACTTATCGGATTCCTTCCTCTTCACCGAATGCAAACGCTGGGATGTCAAGGGCAAGAGCTATTTTGACTATCCCAATAAATACTACTGTGAGGACATTGGACTGAGAAATGCCCGTATCGGCTTCCGCCAGCAGGAAATGACGCATATCATGGAGAACATCATTTTCAATGAGCTGATGATCCGTGAATGCGCCGTTGACATCGGCATTGTCTATGGCAATGAGAAAAATGCCAAAGGAAGAATTGTGCCGGTTGCGCGGGAAATCGACTTTATTGCAACCTCCGGCGGCAAAAAGACCTACATTCAGTCTGCCTATGCGCTTGGAACGGAGGAAAAGACAATCACCGAGAATAAGCCCTTCGCACTGACCGGCGATTCTTTCCCGAAGATCATCGTGCGTCATGACATTCGCAAGCGTTGGTATGATGACAACGGCATTCTCAATATCAGCGTCATCGACTTCCTGCTGGATGACACGCTCGTCTAAATCCGCTAGGATACACAAAGAACGGCTTAACTAAAGCAAATAAAAGGCAGCACCCTTCTCGGGTGCTATTTTCTGTTCACAATGAGGCCACGCTTTCTTCACGCTCAGTATTCTGAACGCTACCATATCCGTGGCATATGGCGTGGAAGAATCAACGCTCAAGAAAACTCCCGGTTGGCTTACGACCTCCGTATTGCCCGGCGAAAACGGTATGTGCGTTGTCTACGGCCATCGCAACCGGAATCATTTGAAGATACTCGAAAAGGCCACCGTGGGCGACATCATTACGGCAACTAAAGACGGCATAGCCTACACATATGCCGTTTCAGATGTTGCCATATACGAAAGCACATCCGACTGGCGGCTCCCTACGCTGGACGGAAGTACGCTTGTGCTTGTGACCTGCTACCCGTTCAGATACTCGGGACATGCGCCGGGCAAGTATATGGTTACCGCGCAGCTTGTTGGGTGAAAAGCGAGTCAAGGAAGAATGAAGGCGCGCTTGCGGCGTTCGCAGTTATTGTGGTCGGTAAGTTTGCAAGGATGATGAAGGTGAGGTAGCGCATGACGCCGTCTGCCGCAAATAATTTTGCCGTTATTTGTCCCTTTAGGGCCTATGTTATGCGTATAAGATAGTAGATACTCTACGCAGGAGGGTACAATGGAACTTACTAATCTGACCATAATGAATGCGCTGTGTGATTACCGCGGAATCTGTGCGAAAGCGTCCATGCTTACGCTGCTGATGCAGGAGAACACGGAATATGCCTGTTTTGAGCGGGATGCTTTGGAAAAAGAATACTGCAATCTGGTGTTTATGAAGGGCATTATAGAATGCTGGCTGGAGCTGCTGCCGGACGATGAGCGTTTTCTTGTTCAAAAGCACCTGATACAGGGGCTTGATTGGGCAAAGGTAATAGTTGAATACGCCGCCCTCCGACGGACACTTTGACCGCACAGGTCAGACAGCTTGACCGCTGAAATCATACACTCTCGCCGCCGGTCAGACACCCCCTGTATAATGGAATCAACTACAAAGAGATCATCAGACTTCATAGTCTGGGTCTCAACAAAACGCGCATCGCCGAGAGCTGTGGCTGCGCCCGGAGCACCGTCATCACGGCATTGCACAAGGCTGAAGAAAACGGCCTCTCGTGGAATGCGGTGAAGAACCTTAGCTCTGAGGAAGTGGCCCGTAAGCTGTACCCTGCCACATCTATGGGGCAGCAGTACAGTATGCCGGACTACGAGTGGATCCACAAGGAAATGCAGAAGAGCGGCGTCACGCTCAGCCTGCTGTGGGTGGAGTATTGCGAACGGTGCCGCCAAAACGGTGAGCTCCCCTACAAGTCCACGCAGTTCAACAAGTACTACGCCGACTATGTTCACAAAACGAAAGCGACCATGCACCTGGAGCACAAGCCCGGTGAGAACCTCCAGGTGGACTGGGCTGGTCAGACCGCTGGGATTACGGACACGGACACCGGCGAGCGCCTGCCCGCCTATCTCTTTGTAGCAGTGCTTCCGTACAGCGGCTACGCCTATACGGAAGCGTTCCTCGACATGAAGCAGGAAGCATGGATCACAGCTCATGTTCATGCCTACAACTATTTCGGTGGAATCACCCGAATCCTGACCCCGGACAATCTCAAGACCGGCGTCATCAAGAATACCCGCACGGAGACCGTCCTGAACAAAGCCTACCAGGAAATGGCGGAGCATTACGGCACCGCAATTATCCCCACCCATCCACGGACACCGAAGGACAAAGCGTTCGTGGAGGGGTCCGTCGGCGTTGTCTCCACTTGGATCCTTGCTGCGCTGCGGAACCGTCAGTTTCTCTCCTTGGATGAACTGAATCGTGCAATCTGGGAAAAGCTGGCTGACTTCAACCACAAGCCGTTTCAGAAGAAAGATGGCAGCAGAGCTTCTGACTTTGAGGAGGAAAAGCTGTTCCTTCTGCCGCTACCGCCAAATCCGTTTGAGCTGGCAGAATGGAAAACGGCCACGGTGCAATATAACTACCACATTTCAGTGGATCGCATGAACTATTCGGTCCCATACGAATACATCAAACAGAAAGTGGATGTACGACTCACCGGCTCCGCTGTAGAAATCTATTTCTGCGGTACCAGAGTGGCTTCCCACCTTCGGCTGTATGGCCGCCACAATCAGTACAGTACGCTTGAGGAGCATATGCCTCCGGAGCACACCGCTTACCTCCAATGGAACAGTGAACGGTTCCTTCGCTGGGCGTCCTCTATTGGCGAAAATACTGCCGCTGTTGTGCGAGTATTCCTTACTGCTCACAAGGTAGAGCAGCAGGGTTACAAATCCTGCATGGCCCTCCTAAAGCTGTCTGACCACTATTCTGTGGTCCGCTTGGAGGACGCCTGTCGAAAAGCTCTGACCTTCACCCCTTCTCCTAGCTTGAAAAGTGTACAGGCTATTCTGAAGTCTGAGCAGGACCTGCTTCAGACGGAAGATGTGGATCCAGAACCTGTGCCTCAGAAGGCCCACAGGTTTACCCGTGGTGCTGAGTACTACAGAAGGGGGAAGAAATAATGTTCAGTAACGAAACGATTCGTAAGCTCAGAGAGATCCACATGGGCGTCATGGCAGAGCAGCTTTCTGCCCAGCTGGAAGACCCGCAGTTCCGGAATGTGCCCTTCGAGGATCGGCTCGCCATGCTGGTGGATGCCGAATGGAGTGCGCGGAAAAGCAACCGGCTCACTGGCCTGATCAAGAAGGCCGGCTATGCAGATACACAGGCCAGCGTGGAGAATATCGAGTATATTGCCGAACGGCATCTGGACAGGGAGCAGATCCTCCGCTTGGCATCCTGTTCGTACATTCAGGAGGCACGAAATGTGATCATCCTGGGCGCTACCGGTGCTGGAAAGACATTCCTGGCCTGTTCCCTGGGTGTGGCGGCCAACCGGAACTTCTACGCCGCTCGGTATCTCCGGCTGCCGGATCTTCTGGTGGAGATCGCTGTGGCCCGGAGGAATGGGACCTATCGGGAATATATGAAGCAGCTGAAAAAGGTGAAGCTGCTCATTCTGGACGAGTGGCTGCTGTACCCGCTGAAGGAGGCAGAAGCCCGGGATGTACTGGAGCTGGTGGAAGCTCGGAACAAGGTGGCGTCCACCATCTTCTGCTCCCAGTATGACACCAGTGAGTGGCATGAAAATCTGTATGATCCAACTTTGGCGGACGCGATCTGTGACCGGATCATCTACAACGCGTACACGGTTCAGATCGAGGGCGAGTCAATGCGCAAGCGCATGGGTATGACAGAGTAATTTCCCCGGCGGCCGGGTGCACCATGTGCCCGGCCGCTGTGCACCATTTGGGCGGCGTCCGTGGACCGACATGGTGGTGCATGCACCACGGCCTCGGTGTAGGACCAGCGGAAAGGGCGTCCGTTTTCAGCGGTCAGGGTGTCGGACGGCTAACGGTCAGGGTGTAGTTTTCGGCCGGCATATTCAATAGTTGAATACAATGAAAGATGGGGCATTATGAACGGCCGGGCCGAGCGCACGCTAAAGCGCATACAAGCCCGCGCGATAAAGCGTATATTGAACTGCATGTGCGAAATAGATGCGCTGAAAAGCACCCCTGACAACAATACCGCCGACATTATCCCTGCCGATGCTTAAATAGCACCGCAGCAAATTTTAATATAGCCGGGACAGATAAGTATCTGTCTCGGCTATTGGCGCATCATTCTACAATACGCACGCCGCTTTCGTCCATAAGGCCAACTATATCATTTTGGCCGTATTATATATAAAAACCGAGGCAGTTGCTTAACTGCCCCGGATAGAGTCAACGAGTTGTTTGGATCGCGCTTCTCTATTTTATTTTATGGATTGTTAGTCCACAATGCTTTGCGCACCTTCAATGTGGTTGAAGCATTCGCACGAATAGCGGAAGCACACTTTATATTTCTAACGTTAACCAACTCATTTAGTATTTCACTAGGAGTAATGATGTTTTGTGAAATAGCTATCAGCATATATGGGCTATGCTGCCCTAAGTAAGCGCGTCTAATCATTTCAACATCTTGCGTAAAAGCTAATAGGAAGCACTTCCTTATCTCATCCGCTAGAGTTCTTAGTCGATTGCTGTTGGATGAACCGCATAAGTTCAGCAAAACATTGGCTTTAGCAAAATTCGTCATCGGATTATCTAATAGTATTTCAAGCATACGTTCATCATTCTGATGTTTAAATATGTACTCAAAAAAATCGTTTGACGAATATTGTGCGTTAGAATACATTCGAATGCCTAAGGTTATAGTAGCCTCGTCATCGTATTTTGAGTATTTTTTTAACCATTCATCTGACAGCTGTAAATGAGCTAACTCTATGTCAGCAATATGGTTATGATATAAATGTGCTATAACCTTATCAGAAAAAAGCTCGCACGGGATATCCAGCACAATGCTTTCCCATACTTCTTTCTCAATTTCTACATGTTGTTTAAGAAAAAGCATAAGTTCCTCAATATGCTGAACGTTTCTTTCAAAATCTGGTATTGAAGATAGAATTTCCAATACCTTCTCCGCAACTTCTTTAGTTAAAGCCCCATCTGCACACAACTCATTTATTGCTATACACGCCCGCTTCAAATGCATAACTGCCTCCCGAACTACTTTTATTGAAAAGTGAAGTTTTTGGTACTTTTTAAGCCTTTTTGAATGGCTTTAATTGTTTTCTTTATCAACGGAAGATTCCTACTTACAACTGATGCCTGCTTAGGCGTTAATGGCGGATAGCCCCTTACTGGCAACCCATTTGGCCCAATCTTTGTTGCCGCCGAGGACGCCCTGACCGGTGGACATATATACGTCGGCAGAGATGAAGCGGCAGACTTCGGGGTCGTAGTAGCGGGTGGTGAGATAGTAGAGGCCGGTTTCGGTATCGTAGTAGTAACCGCGATAACGGAACGGGTTGTCTGCGCCAAGTGTAGTTGCCAAGGTGCCGGTGGTGGATATCAGCTTGCCCCACGCATCGTAGATATATTCTACCACACGCACGCCGCTTTCGTCCATAAGGCCAACTATACTTTATTTAGGCTTACATAGTAATTTCATATAAAATGCCGCCCGATAATTGGGCGGCAAATGTAGTGCGTAGAAGATGAAAGCTATTTAAGCTGCATCCTTTTCTTCAGCCGTGGCATATTGTACCATTGGACAACTCCAGGGTAACGTTGGTCAATGAGCAATAGCAACTCTGGCAACCCATTAAACGTATCGGTGGCTGCACCAATCGGATTCTTGATGTTTTTTACTTTGAACCTTATCTGGCTTGATGCCAAGTTGCCCACCTCATAAACTGTTTGAATATCCTCTATACAAACTGTATGTGATATCCAAAATTCGTTTCTTAAAATAAGCTCATTCCCTCGCAATTCCACGCGTCTGCCAAACAAACCACATGGCGGAATCAATGTTGTAAGTGCCGCGGCCGTAATTGCCCATATATCACACCCATCCAAAAGCAGAATTATCGGCATAGCCGAAAACAAGGCTACAAAACTCATATAGTTCCAAATAGGCATGTGTACATATCGACCCTTTACCAAACTCCATGTTCTCTTGTCATAAGCGGCTTTCCAGGCTGACAGTGCAGCGAAGAGCAAGCAGCCGATGAATGCTGCAATCATAATCAATACTTCTACAATGGTTTCATTCATATCCGTGGCTCCTAAAACGCTGCATCGCATGCGCTACTTTATCCTCAATTTGTTTCTTCCAACATGCTCAATCAACTCATCAACATTCTTTAGCATCAGAAGTACCTTACATATTTCATTGCCATGATGATCAAGTAAAATAAGATTAGGCTCCTTCACCCACATTAAAGCAATTTCGCTTAAATCAATATCGCGTACAAGTGCGTCTTTCATGTAATATGCTATCCGCGTATCGTTTACTATCAGCTTCTTTCTTTTTAGCACTCTTAGTTCAATTATACAGCTAATTGCGCATGCCGCACAAAGAAGGACTCCCCATAAAAACGTCCAATTTTCTTCAATTACAGAAAATATGCCAAATAAAGCACCAAATATCGCCATCATAATTATTAACACAAGATATAGGCAATATCGGCCTTTTGAAAGGATAACGATAAACTCTTTATGTTCCATCATCGCTTCCTCCTATTATCCAGTACATGAACTTTTGTAATCGGCAGTCCCGAAAAATCAGATGCATACCTAATAAACTCTTCTGATGGTTTTGCATATGTGCGGAACGCTATTCTATTGCCATCCTTAAACTCAAACGCATAGTAGTCGCTTTCATTCTCATAGCCTGTAAACGTTATAAAGCTATCCACCATATATATCTTTTCAAAATCATCGGAATGATATACCTCCGTTTTTGCGAAGCCAAATTCATGATAATAAAATGCGTCATCGCGGAAATAAGCATATTCGTTCATTCCCAACGAGCCTAATATAAGCGAAAATGTTGCAAGCGCCACACCCATCCAAATCAGGAATTGGTCTGTGTGCAGTAATTCCTTGTGAAACTCGACAGGTTTATCCGGCAAATATATTTTCCCGCCATTCATTATCTGCACATTATAACTCGTGCAATATCCATCATATTCGCTGCCAAGCAACCGTTTCAGGATAACGGTCCGCACAATATAAAACAGAGGATAAGACATAGACCATATGCTCAAAAATAGCCCCGGATTAAACTTATAGTTATAGCTTACATATAGCTCTGTTCCAAAACTGAGTTCCTGCAAATAGTAAATCATCCGCACAGGGAAATACATCGGTATTATTGCCAAGAACGACCCGAGCGGAGCTGCAATAAGCCACTCCTTTTGTCTCATTGAGGAAAAACGCTTATTCACAGGTATTGCCGTATTGCAGTTTTTCAGGCACATTATGTTGTGCTTCATTGCCTTAATATAAACAAGCAAAATCGCAGCATTAAGCGCGGCTAAAAGCAATGTTGTCATAAACCTCTCCTCTGTTTCATATAGCTCATAGATAAATTATATTACTATCATCAATATGCGCACATCATACTGCGATGATTTATGCGTCGTGTAATAGTACTTCTTGCCCCACTCGATTTTAGATGTGTTTTTCTTGTTGTGCTTTTGTTTGAAAATTTTTTCTCAACAGCACTTATGGTTAAAGAAGCGGCAAGTCCAATGGCTTCTGTATGCAATGCTGCTATATATGATCCAGCAACATCCGTTACAACGTTTACTAGCCCACTACCGGCAGAGCTAACTATCGCTGAAAATCCACCCGATAGCGCTCCGGTAGTTCCGGATATCAGTGCGTGTTTTATAGCTTCTCCTGCTTCAAACTCTTTCCCGGTAATTGCGCATTCTGCACCATACCCGGCGGCACTATCAACGACTCCCCCGGCTGCGCCAGCGGCAACAATCGTGGCTGCTGCAACACCTGCGGTTCCAGCACTTGCAATTACTGCTGTTATTGCTGCCACGGTTAGTATAGCAGTTATTGATCCGCTAACAAAGCCTGCGGCAAATAAATCGCCCGAAGCCAACGCACCGAGTCCCCCAAACAATCCACCTACTACAATGGATGCTACACCCGCAAGTAATGCCCCAGCTAAAGCAAATTCACCATTGCTATCAACCATAGCAACCGGATTATTCAAACAATACGCCCACATATTGC